>ENA-ORXB01000762-ORXB01000762.1-sediment-metagenome-genome-assembly--contig:-NODE-762-length-53610-cov-7.837820_pt1 | contig 53610 bp, 44 predicted proteins | sample MGYA00237863_ERZ511475 | MGnify/ENA primary metagenome ERZ511475 (study PRJEB26305, sample SAMN06343858) | sediment metagenome | isolation source: hot spring sediment | place: Canada: British Columbia... | reverse complement strand
CGCGTTAGCGGTGCGTAGCACTAAAACGGACGTGGAGACTGCGTAAGCCTGGCTTGCCAGCAGCGGTTGTTGAAGCGCCAAGAATCCCTGCCCTTTAGGGTAGGGAGTATGTCAATTCAAGGGCTACCGCAGCGACGTAGCCACCGGCAACCTGAAGCGGTAAGGTTACCCAGCGGGAGTCCTCGCCCAAAGCTGCGGAGCCGGCCAGACCCCTGCCCGTTCCCTTCAGGAGCGCCTCTTTTTGTGTCCATATTTGGAAGAAGAGGGCATCCCGCTCTGGAGCTGGACAGTTGACTAAACGGCCTTGCTCAGCAGCCGAAAAATAGCGCTGGGCGATGCGCTGCCAGCGGGGCACAGGTCGAACCCATTCCAGATCCACCCCAATGCGGTATTGCAACCTCAGACCGATCAGGACGCGCTCGTGGGAGTGGCTGAGGTTGAACTGCAGGGGTAGGGGTGGATCCCGCCAGTAGGGTTTGCCGGTAGAACTGTGGTCGAGGGGGATTGCCTGGGGTGGAATGCCGCTGTAGTGGCTGAGCAAGCTCCGCAACAAAAGACGACCGGCCAGAAAGCGGCGTCGATCTGCCGGCAGTTGTAAACGCTCTGCCCGCCGACATTCCTCAGGGGAAAGAAGGTCGAGCTGGGGGAGCAATTCTTTCAACGGGGGGACTGTCTGCAGCCAAAGATGCACCTCTGACTTTCCCAACAACGGTTGCAGGGATCCCGCTGGGGCGACTGCTACCTCCTTGAAGTTGGGTCTAGACGACTCTGAAGAGTAAGGATGGGATAACATGGCTTTGAGTTGGTAGGGTTGGCAACACCACCCAGACAGTACACCCTTTCCTGTACGCGCTCGCGAGGCCTGGCCTGACCTGATGCCCTCCTTCCACTATCCCCCCCGTCCTGACCGTGTCCGCGCAGCTCGTCAGCAGGCCATTCGTCAGGGGATCCTCTGGCTGTTGTTGGGGTTCACGGCTGTGTTGGCGGGTTCTGCCGGTGCCCTTTTGGCCGTGATGCTGCCCCGTCAGGTGATCCCAACTTCCCTCACTCCTGCAGAGCAAGAAGCCTTCCGTCCCGATGCCTTGCGGGCTGCGGCTCTGGATCGCTCGTTGCATATCCTCATTCTCGGCACGGACAACCCGGATCCCACCCTGCCCTTGCCCACAGAGCGGGATCGCTTCAACACCCGCAGCGACACCATTCTCTTGGCTCGCTTTGATCCCCAGGCGCGGCGGGTTAGTGTTTTGTCCATCCCTCGCGATACTCGTGTGCGCTTGCCGGGCCTTGGCGTGGCCAAGATCAATGCTGCCAACCTGGCAGGGGGCCCGGCGCTGACAGCTCAGGTGGTCAGCCACTTGATGGGTGGGATCCCGATTGACCGCTACATTCGCCTCAATACCGAGGCTCTAGAAGAGCTGATTGATGCGGTGGGTGGAGTGGAAATCTACGTGCCAGAACCGATGCAGTACGTGGATCACACCCAGCAGTTGTTCATCCACCTGGAACCCGGCTGGCAACGCCTCAACGGAGAACAAGCCCACCACTTTGCCCGCTTTCGCCGCGATCACCTGGGATTGGGGGATATCGGTCGGGTGCAACGGCAACAGGAATTGCTGCGGGCCCTGAGCCGGGAACTGCTCTCCCCTGCCGTCTGGCCGCGGATCCCGAAAATTTTGCAGGTTATCCGCACCCACCTCGATACCAACCTCACCTGGGAAGAGGTTCTAAGCTTGGCCAAGTTTGTCCTCACCTCTGGCGGCGATCGCATCGACCTAGTGCTGCTACCAGGCCGCTTCAGCCAGCCGGGAGAATTCTCCACCAGCTACTGGCTGCCAGATCCAGCCGGGATCCGACGGGTAGCCGTTTCCCACTTTGGCCTAGAGGCAGAGGTAACCCGCATTCCCCCCCAACACCTGCGCATAGCCGTGCAAAACGCGACCGGAGAGCCGGGGATGGCCCGCCGTATGGTGCAAGAATTGGTGAGGCAAGGGTACGTCCATGCGTTTGCCGTCGAAGACAGCACTCAGGTGCTGCAGCAAACGGAGATCCTCGCCCAGAGTGGGGATCGGGAAGGGGCCAAACAGATCCGCGCCGCCATCGGCCTGGGAGAAATGTGGGTAGAGTCTACCGGCGTTCTCAACTCCGATGTCACCATTCGGCTCGGTCAAGATTGGGCTCAACAGCTTGCTTTGGATGCTTTGGATGAAGCACTCCGCGCCACTGACGCCAACGGCCAAGTCCAAGCTCCGCGCGGAGCAGCTCAGCTCTAGAGAGCCGGTTCGGTTGCGAGTGCGGATTTCTAGAAAGGGGCCTGCTTGTCGGGGACTTTTCGGTCTCTGTAGATTAGCACTGAGCTTGTTTGAGTGCTGAGCCACCCATGACCGTGCTGGAACAAGGATCCATCACCATCCACACTGAGAACATTTTTCCCATCATCAAGCAGTCTCTCTACTCGGATCGAGAGATCTTCTTGCGGGAGCTGATCTCCAATGCTGCTGATGCCATCACCAAGCTGAAGATGGCCAGCCTTGCCGGCGAAGTGGCAGATCTTCCAGAGCCGGAGATCTCAATTGCTCTCAACAAAGAGGCCAAGACCTTAGCAGTGTCCGATAACGGCATTGGCATGACTGCCGAAGAAGTGAAAAAATACATCAATCAGGTGGCTTTTTCCAGCGCTGAAGAGTTCATTCAAAAGTACAAAGGCAAAGACGCAGAACAAGCGATTATTGGCCACTTTGGTCTGGGATTCTACTCCTCTTTTATGGTGTCGCAGCGGGTGGAGATCGACACCCTCTCCTATCGGCCCGGAAGCACACCGGTGAAGTGGGCTTGTGACGGCACCACCACTTTTACCCTCTCCGATTCTGAGCGCTCCAGCATCGGTACCACCGTTACCCTTCACATCACCCCCGAAAACGAAGAATACCTGGATCCCAGCCGCATTCGAGAATTGGTTCGCAAATACTGCGATTTCATCCCCGTTCCCATTAAGTTAAACGGGGAAGTAGTCAACAAGCAAAAGCCCCTCTGGAGAACTTCGCCTTCCGAACTCAAAGATGAGGATTACCTAGAGTTTTATCGCTACCTCTATCCTTTCCAAGAAGATCCCCACTTCTGGGTACACATCAACACCGATTATCCCTTCATCGTGCAAGGGATCCTCTATTTCCCCAAGTTGCGCCCAGACATTGATCCCACCAAGGGCCAAGTCAAGCTGTTCTGTAACCAAGTCTTTGTCCAAGATAACTGTGAGGAAGTTATCCCCAAGTTCCTCCTACCGCTGCGGGGGGCCATCGACAGCCCAGATATTCCTCTCAATGTTTCCCGCAGCTTCTTGCAAAATGACCGCACTGTAAGACGCATTGGGGATCACGTTGCCAAAAAGGTGGCAGATCGTCTCAATGAGCTGTACAGAGAAGATTATGAAAAGTACGTCAAGGTCTGGCCCGACATCAGCCTCTTTATGAAGTTTGGGGCGATGAACAATGACAAGTTCTTTGCCCAGATCAAGGATATTCTCATTTTCCGAGTGGCTGGATCCCCTGCTGATAAACCCGAATATGTGACTCTGAAAGCGTACCTGGAGCGCACCCGCGACAAGCAAAGCAAGCGAGTCTACTACGCCACCGATGAGGCTGCCCAGAGTGCCTACATTGATCTCCACCGCTCCCAAGGACTGGAAGTGATCATGCTGGATAGCTGGATCGACAGCCACTTCAGCAGCTTTTTGGAGCGGGAATACAAAGAAGAAGGAATCCAATTTAAGCGGGTGGACTCTGAGCTGGACGAAACGCTGATCCAGAAAGACAAAGCCGCCGAAATTGTGGATCCGGTAACGCAAAAAACCCGCAGCCAAAAGTTAATCGATCTCTTCCGGCAGGCCCTGGGCAAAGATAAGTTGCAGATCAAAGCAGAAGCCCTTAAATCGGAGTCGGTTCCGGCCATGATCTTGCTACCGGAGACACTGCGGCGTCTGCAGGAGCTCAATGCCATCATCCAGCAAAAGCCGCTGGAGTTTCTGGAAGAGCACACCCTGGTTCTGAACACGGCCCATCCCCTCATCCAAAACCTGCAATCTCTTGCCGATCAGGGGCGGGATCCCGACTTGGTTCACCTCATCTGCAATCACATCTACGATCTGGCTTTGATTACCCAGAAAAGCTTTGACCCGGCAGCCGCGCGGGCCTTTGTGCAGCGTTCCAACGAAGTGCTAACTCGTCTCACTCGCCCTCAGTAGGCAGCGCTGTCCAGGGTAGACTGCAGGGCTTCCGCTCCACCAGGCAGAGAGGGACGGGATCCAGCCCCGTTGCCGCTGTGGCTGTAGCTGCCTTGGAGTACGGGGGCAACTTGGCGCATCAGGGTAGCCATTTCCAGGGCACTCATGGCGTATTCCCAACCTTTGTTGCTCTTGACCCCGGCTCGCTCCAGAGCCTGCTGCAGGGTATCGGCGGTGATGATCCCGAAAATGACCGGCACTCCGGTTCGAAATCCTGCCGCCGCAATGCCTTTGGAGACCTCCGCCGCCACGTAGTCGAAGTGGGGAGTTTGCCCGCGAATCACTGCCCCCAGACAGATAATGGCGTCATAACGGCGAGATTGGGCCAGTTGGTGAGCCAGCAAAGGCACCTCAAAACTGCCCGGCACCCAGTAGTAGTCCACCTGCTTGCTCTCCGGGCCGACATCCACACCATGCCGCTTCAGTGCGTCCTGGCATCCTTCTAGCAATTTGCCGGTGATCAGGTCGTTAAACCGACCAATGACAATGGCCAGACGCAGATCCTCTGTCTGAACGAAATTGCCCTCGTAAACTGCCATCTGCGCTGCTCCAGACCTACCCAAGAGAAGAACAAGCGGGCTGATACGGCAAAACCACGCCTTCCCATCCTAATTCACCCCTTCACCTCAAGATCTGGAAAATCGGGGTGGCAGGGATCCGCTCTTTCATTCTCCTCCCTCCGCCGCTGCCATTGGTAGCCAGGTTCTCCTGGGGATCTCGCCAAAAGGCATAGATTAGCGTTTATGATTTAGTAGCAAACCTTTAACTTTTCTTGATTGTCTTCTTGATTGTCCATGAAGGCCATTACCCTTACCCTGCATCAACTGCAAATCTTCGAGGTTGCCGCTCGTCACCTGAGCTTTACCCGCGCTGCTGAGGAGCTTTACTTGACCCAGCCCACGATTTCCATGCAGATCAAGCAATTGAGCAAAGCTGTGGGGTTACCGCTGTTTGAACAGGTGGGCAAGCAGCTGTACCTCACCGAAGCGGGGCAAGCTCTACACCAAACCTGCGAGAAGATTTTTGAACAATTGAATCAACTTGAGATGACCCTTGCCGACCTGAAGGGGCTAAAGCAGGGACGGCTGAGCATTGGAGTAGTCACCACTGCCAAATACTTTATTCCCCGTCTTTTGGGACCATTTTGTCAGCAGTATCCCGGCATCGATGTAGCTCTTAAGGTGCTCAACCGCCAGCAGGTTTTGGAGCGGATGAGCAACAACATGGACGATCTCTACGTGATGGGAATGCCGCCGGAAGATTTGGACGTAGTGGCGCAACCTTTTCTGGAAAATCCCTTGGTGGTGATGGCTCCTATTCATCATCCGCTGGTGGGCCAAAAGCGGATCCCTCTGGCGCGCATTGCCCAAGAACCTTTTTTGGCCCGTGAGCCTGGCTCTGGCACCCGCATGGCGGTGGAGCGGCTTTTTGACAAACATAACCTAAAGCTCAACATCCGCATGGAGATAGGCAGCAGCGAAGCCATTCGCCAAGGCATTGTGGGCGGATTGGGCATTTCGGTTTTGTCTCAACATGTGTTGGCTTTGGGGGGATGGCAGCATCATCTGGCTATTTTGGATGTGGAAGAGTTTCCCATTCGGGGGTTCTGGTATTTGGTCTATTTGCGCTCTAAGCGTCTTTCAGTAGTGGCCAAAGCTTTTGCCGACTTTCTTCTTTCTCAGGTTTCCCAAATGGATCTAGACTTTTTGGCTAAAGAGCAGTACAAATCCAGTTCAAATCCCAATCCAGATCCGCTTTCTGGCAAAGAGGCCGAATTACAGCCGAAAGCTCCTGTCGCAGCCCTTGGACACTCCCAAACTCATGGGTGAAAAACACTCGCAAAAACCCCAGGTAAGCCCGCGCCCACTCGTCCTCCGGATCCAGCTCGACGATCTGTTGAAAATGCACCTGAGCTGCTTCCGGTTGCAGCAGCACTGCCAACATCAGGCCCAGTTGGTAGTGGCTTTGGATTTGCTGGCTCAGTTGGCCTTGGGCGGTAGCCTGTTGCCGTTCTCCCTCCAGCAGTTGCCGTACCAGGATGCGATCTGGATCCGTCAAAAAAGTCGGGTATTGCAGGGTTGTCCAGGCATTAAGGAAAAGGGAGAGGGCCTGGAGATCCCCAGCAGCAGCAGCTCTGGCTGCCTCGCGGAGAGGAAGCAAGGGATCCGCTACAAGGGGGGATCCCTCCTTCGGGAAGCTCGACAGGGATCCTCTCCAGGGCTGGGATAGGGAATGGCGGATCCCTTTGGGCAACTGCCATTTTAGATGGAGAAGGCCACTCCTGGGAAAGTCGGCTGTGGGCAGCGCCAGGATCTCTTCCACCAGCCAGCCCCCTGTTGGGTTGAGCTGCAGGCGATTCTGCCCCAACACCCAGGCCCGCTTCTCCAAAACCCGGCCTTGCCCGTCTTCCAGCCGCGCCCAGACCAGCGTTTGGGCCAAGTTCTGAGCCGGGCCTTGCCAGCGCAACTTCCAGGCCGGGATCCCCAGCTCCGACAGCGCCTCAACCTCCACCAGCTCCACCTCCTCAGCTTCCAGAGGCCACTCCTGCACCGTCACTCTTGGCATGCGAGGGAAGTAGGTGTACAGCCGACCCAAGGTAGGCAACTCCACCCCTGGATCTTGTCGCCACTCTGGGCTGCTGCGCAGGTGCTGCCGGATCTGCTCCTTAGTCGGGCCATAGGGGCCGATAATTCCCTGTTCCCCTTCCGCATCCACAAACCCGTCCAGCAAGGAGAGCTCCAGTTGCGGCCAGGGGGTTTGCCCGGCAGCGCGGAACGTAACCGGCCAGCGCTGGAGAGCCGCTAAGTAGGTGAGGGTTTCGGAAGAGATCAGCTCTGTGTTGGGGAGAACTCCCAACGTGGTGGTCAAACCTGGCTGGATCAAGGATTGGATCCACCGTGTCAGCTCCTGCGTGGGGTGCTGCCCCTGCCAGCGCATTGAGATCCCCGTCCACAGAGGGGCCACACCTGGGGTGAGGGGCCGACCCAAGTTGACCAAGGCCAAGCAGCCCAGAACCAGCCCTGCGCAGGCTCCCCTTTGCCAAGCCCACGTGCCCCAGCGCTCCGCCAGCCACCGGCAAGTCTTTTGGATCCCACCTGCCGACAGCACGGCCAAGAGAGGCAACGAAGGTAGGGTGAAGCGCACATCTTTGATATCCACCAGGGTGTAGAGAAGGTAGCCCGAACCGTAGGTGGCCCAGAGGAATGCCTCTCGCCTGTCCAGGGATCCCCACAGCCCTAGCAGCGGCAACCCACACAAAAAAGGGCTCATCTGCAGGGGCAAAAAGCGCAAGTAGGTGGTCCACCAACACAGGGATCCAGCCGCACAGGTGATGTAGTAGTGGGCCGTACTGGCATAGCCCCACCCATTGCTGAGTACAAACAGCCAATTGGCCCCATACCAAGGCCAGCACAAAAGCAGCGTCACGCCCGTACCCAGTGCCAGATGAGCCAGCCGCAGCACCAAAGGGATCCCTTTGTGCGGCAACAGTGGGATCGCCACCAACGGCAACAGCAAAAACAGCACCCCCGTCCACTTGGTGAGCAGCACCGCCGCCACCCCCGCCCCCACCCCCACCGCCCCCCGCCAGGAAGGCTCCTCCCCATAGACCCACAGCGCCCAAAAAGCCAGCGTCACCGTCACCACCAGTGGCAGCTCCAGCATGTAGACATGGGCCAAAGCCGTGATCCCCGGATAGAGGAGCACCAGCGCCGCCGCCAGCCAGCCCACTTCTCCAGAGCGATAGACCCGCTGTCCCAGCCGCTGCGTTGCCAGAACCAAAACCCCCAGCAACCCCAAGTTGAGCAACTGCCCGTCCGCCCGGCTAAACGGATGTAGAACCGCCAAGGGGATCCCCAGCCAGTAGGCCAAAGGGGGGTAGCGCTGGTTCAAATGCAAAAACTGCTGCCCCCACAGCCCATCCCAGCGAAACCGCCCCAGGTGTAGCCCAAAAGCCTGCGCCTGCAACAGATGCTGTGCCTCATCCCACGCTGGCGGCAAGGGATCCGTCCAATTCCAAATCCCCAACAGCAGCAGGGCCACCATCCCCAGCCCGGCCCACCACCGCAGGAAAGGGATCCCTAGCCCACAGGGCCTCTCTGGCAACCTCTCTCTCCCCTCGCCTATACCGTTCATGCTTGGAAAACAATCCGCAGAGATTCAGCAAACATTGGGATCCCTTGCAACTGCTACCTGGCCTTGCCCCCAGAGCTAAACTCAACCTGTGCCATTCTCAGCGCTCTTCCCATAGACCGAGAGCTTCAGCCTCCCATGATCGCTCCATCCGGCGGCCCAGAAGGGGTTTGGATCCTTGGGGATCAACTCCACCCGCAGCAATCTGCCCTCGCTTCCCTGTCGACCCTACCCCCAGACCGAGTTCCCGTCATTCTCATCGAATCCCACACCTGGGCCAGCTCCCGCAACCACCATCAGCAGAAACTGGTACTGGTCTGGTCGGCCATGCGCCACTTTGCCCAAGAACTGCAACAGCGGGGCTACCCGGTCACCTACGTGGAAGCAGAGAGCTTTGCCGAGCCACTACAAACCTGGGCCAAGCAACATCAACTGCGGCAGATCCGCCTCATGCAGCCGGCTGATATTCCCGTCCGGGACGAAATAGAAAAGCTGAGAACCACTCTCCCCTGCCCCCTCCTGATCTTGGAAAACAACCACTTCCTCTGGACAGCTCATCAATTTATCGACTGGGCCTCAGGCCGCAAGCGCCTGCTTCTAGAAGACTTTTACCGCGAAGGGCGAAGACGCCTCCGCATTCTCATGAACGGCCCCAAGCCCCTAGGCGGGCGCTGGAACTACGACCGGGAAAACCGCCATCCCCCCAAACCTGGAATGTGCTATCCCCAGCCCCTCACCTTCCCCCCCGACGCCATCACCCAGGCCGTGATCACAAAAGTTAAGCAACACTACGGCCATCACTTCGGATCCCTAGAAGGATTTGGCTGGGCCGTCACCCGCGCCCAAGCTCTGCAAGTGCTGGATCATTTTATCCACGAGCGCCTGCCCCACTTTGGCCCCTGGCAAGACGCCATGCAAACCGGGGAAGACTTTCTGTTCCACTCGCTGCTTTCCCCTTGCCTCAACCTGGGCCTGCTCACCCCCCACGAAGTCATTGCTGCCGCCGAACAAGCTTACTATCGCGGTGGGATCCCCATGCCCTCCGCCGAAGGCTTCATCCGACAAATCCTGGGCTGGCGAGAGTACATGCGCGGCTTCTACGAGTACCAAATGCCCCACGGCTATGCCCAGAAAAACTTTTTTGGCCACCAGCGACCCCTGCCCCACTTCTTCTGGACCGGCGACACCGACATGGCCTGTCTGCGGCACACCCTGGATCAGATTCGCCGTCATGGTTATGCCCACCATATCCAGCGGCTGATGGTTCTCAGCAATTTCGCCCTCATCAGCGGCATCGAACCCCAGGCAGTAGAAGCGTGGTTTCACGATGCGTTTATCGACAGCTACGACTGGGTCATGCAGCCCAACGTCATCGGCATGGGCCTTTTTGCCGATGGGGGCATGCTCTCCACCAAACCCTATGCCGCCTCCGCTCAGTACATCCGCAAAATGAGTGACTACTGCCGCCATTGCCGCTACAATCCCAGCGAAAAGGTTGGCGAACGGGCCTGCCCCATCAATACGTTGTATTGGGACTTCCTGTTGCGTCAGCGATCCCTTTTGGCCCCCTTGGGCAGAATGAAATGGGTATTGGCCCATCTGGATCGCATGCAACCAGAGCTAAAGGCCCAAATCCAGACTCAAGCTGCTGCTTGGTGGGATCCCTTACAATCTGGGCCCGACGAACAGGGTCCATCTCATAGGCAACCTGTCTAAACACCAGAAAATAAGTATCCGGTAAAATTGAAGCACTCCCCACTCCACCTGTCGCTTTGTAAGGATTGCAAGCCATGAAATGTCCCCGCTGCAGCAAACAAGAAATCCGAGTTTTGGAATCTCGTTCGGCAGAAGGTGGCCAGAGTGTGCGGCGGCGGCGAGAATGCATGTCCTGTGGCTACCGCTTCACCACCTATGAGCGCATCGAGTTCATGCCCATCATGGTCATTAAACGAGATGGATCCCGCGAAAGCTTCAACCGCAACAAGATCCTGCAAGGGGTGATGCGCGCCTGCCAAAAAACCCCCGTCACCGTTAGACAGATGGAAGAGCTGGTCAACGAGATCGAAGAAAAACTGCAACTGGAAGATGCTCAAGAGGTAACCACCCTGCGCATTGGCGAAATGGTGCTGGAGCGCCTGCAACACCTAAGCGAGGTGGCCTACGTGCGTTTTGCCTCCGTCTACCGCCAGTTTCAGGGTATAAAAGACTTTGTCACCGAGCTGGAACAGTTGGAACCCCCCCTGCGACGAGATCTGGAGCGGCTGCTGCGGGACTCCTCTACCTCAGATTCCGAACCTCCTGGTTCTCCAGACTTGGTGGGAGAGTATTCATGACGCGGGAACGACAGTGCAAACCAGCCCTCCCCAGGAGCAGCAGAGAAATGGCGCTTGTGGGCGGGAAAAATTGCTGTGAAGAGATCGCCCATTCCAAAGGCTTAGCGGTATGCTTGGGGTAGCAATTGCGGCTTACACTAACCCTAGAGCTGTGCATCTATAAGTTGCCGGTTTCAGCACTACCCCTGGGGATCCCTTGTATCTGAGATCCCTCTGTGTCAAGCTGTTCCAGCCCCCTGTCCTTCGGAGTTGATTCCAATTTATGCAATACGATTTTCGGGGTTCTAACCCCTCTGGTGCCCGCAACAGCAACGGTAACCCCGGTGGTTTGCCCCGCAGCGGCTTTTGCTCCCCTGCTGCAATGGAGACCGGGCCAGGCGTGGTGCCGATTCAGGTGTATCAACAAGTGGCTGAAGAGTTGGAGTCTGCCCGTCAGCAGGTAAGCCGGCTCTCCTCCGAAAACCAGCGCCTGCGCGCTCTACACCAGCAGTTGTCCGGGGAGATTGCTGCCATCACCCAAGAGTTCCAGAGGCAATCGGGCCACACCCTGAAGCGCCTACAGCAGATCAGCCTACGGCTCGCTGACGCGGGCGGCCAAGCTGCCGCAGTTTCTGAAACCTCTTTCCGACAGGACAACCCGACTGCCAATCCTGGCCAACCGGAAGCCCCTCCCAGCTACGATTTTTTGAACCGTCTCAAGCGCCGACAAGCCCGCAACGAGACCTCCTCCTTCTCATTCAACGGCTTTGCTCCGTCTTACTTCGATTCCCTTCGTCGCCCTCAACCTTCCACCTACACCCCTGCCGAGCCTTACTCCCGCGCCGGCTACCAGGTTCCTTCCCTGGGCGAGTTGATGCAGGATATGAGCGGCCCGGATCCCTATCCTGCTGAAGCAGACACCTCGGCCTATTCCACCGGCATTTATCAGCGGGTACGGGAGCAACATCACGGATCCCAGAGCTCCGCCATACTTTGGATGGCCGCTGCAGTTGTCTTGGTTGTCGGATCCTTTGGGTTGGGATTTGTAGCCGTGCAGCCCTTTTTGCGCAACAACCCACCGCCCGTGCAGGCACCCTAAGAGCTGTTCAGCATTTGCTGTTCTGCTGGCAGCGAGTTTGGAACTTGTTGGCATACTCCCTACCCTAAAGGGCAGGGATTCTTGACGCTTCAACAACCGCTGCTGGCAAGCCAGGCTTACGCAGTCTCCACGTCCGTTTTAGTGCTACGCACCGCTAACGCGAAAGCGTCGGGCGCTCGCCTCGGCGGCGCGGAGTGCTTTGCCCCATCCCGACTGCGGAAGTTTGACTTTAACTTCCTTAGCCAAGCTTGGCACAAAGCCGCCCTGTCGCGTCAGCGGGCCGTAGGCCTTAAGGGCGGGGTTTTAGACCCAGGTTTCTGATAAGGAAAGACGGAGAGGAAGCCCCAACCGTACGGCTCTACGAGGATGTGGATGGCTAGACGGGGCAGAAGGGAATCAAAATCTCTCCACCTGGAGATGCTATCTTGAGTTTCCAGGCTACTCGCAGAGGAGTGAGAAGTGAGGAGGAGGAATCTCTTCTCTTTCTTCTCTCCTCGTTGCTCTTTTCCCTCTGCTCTTTCCTCTCTCCTCGTTGTTGCCATGCTAAGCAGGTTCTGTCATTTCCTGGTGTTGGGCATCTGGCTATCGGCCCTCATGATCGGGATCCCTGGCTTGGCACAGGCGCGGGATCTCTCCAGACAAACGCCGCAGGAGAAGGTTGTCGAGTTGGGTACTGCCGACAACCAGTTGGTGTTTGTGCCCAAGGAACTGTCTTTTCACAACGGCAGCCTCTACCGTCTCCGTCTGAGCAACCCCAGCCAATTGAAGCACTATTTCAGTGCCAAGGATTTTGCTGACTCCGTTTGGACCCGCAAGTTGGAAGTGGCCGGTGTGGAAATCAAGGGCCAGATCCGAGAACTGGAGCTGAAGCCAGGCGCTTCACTGGAGTGGCAATTTATTCCCCTGAAATCTGGAGTCTATGCTTTGGTTTGCACCATTCCCGGCCATGCAGAAGCAGGTATGGTGGGGCAGATTACCATCGGCGATTAAGGTTCTCTTCCTAGGCCACCCAGCCAAAAGGGGATAAAAAAGAGAAAGACGCTGCTAGGCCAATCTCATGAAAAACCTGCTCACGCCCAAAGCCCTTCGCGCCGCTGATGCGAACGCGGAACACTGGACTCAGCGACGCCAGGCAGCTTCCCCTCGAAAGAGCAGGCCCCCCCTTTCGGAGCAGATTGCCGGCTATGCCTTAGCGCTTCTCTCCCTCACTGCTGTCCACGGGATCCGCTACTACAACGAACCACAACTGACCGTCGGCAGCCGTTCTCCACAGACGTTTCTTGCCCCTGCCGCGGCGGAGATTGAGGATGTAGAGGCTACCCAGGCCCGACAAGCCGAGGCGCGACGGCGGGTGGTTCAGGCCCTCAAAATCAACAGCACCGCCAACGACAACATGCGTCAACATCTGGAGGCTCTCCTGGCGGAGGTGGAGGCCATCCGACAAGAGGCAGGTTCTCTGCCCTATGTTTCTGTCCAGTTGCTGTCTTTGCCAACGCAGATCTACCTGCGCCAGCTTCCCCCAGAGGAGTGGGAACTCCTTCAGGCTCGCGTCCGACAAGAGGCCATCCGCGGAGCCACCCCATCTCCTTCCGAAGAGCCCTCTTCTGGGCGACCGGAGCAGCTTCCGGTGGAGCAGCGGGCCAAGCAAGAGCTTGTCGAGGTTTGGCAGCGGGCCTGGTTGGATGGATCGGCCACCCAGAGGGCGGGGACGGATCCCTATACCCAGCTAATTGCCCAGGTGGAAGTGGCGCAACGGCGCTATCAAGCGGCTTTGCTGGCTCTGGAGCAGCTCACGCCCCCTGTTCCGGCCACCGCTCTCAACTTGGCAGATGCAGACTGGCAGCATTTGCAAACCTTGAGTCGGCGAGTCTTGGAACGCCTGCAGAAGGTGGGGATTGTGGATGGCCTGCCCCGCGAAGTTCGCGCCGAAGGGATCCAAGCCCAACTGGAGGATTTGATGTTTCCGGGTAGCGCCACCCAACGACAGGAGCTACAAGCACTGGTCTATCAGTGGCTGCAGCAGGTGCTCATTCCCAACGTGGAGGTGGATCCCCAGCGCACCGAGCAGCGCATTCGCGCCGAGCTGGAAAAAGTAGAGCCGGTTCTGATCTCGGTTGCCGAGAACCAGGTGATCGTGCGGGCAGATCAGGTCATCACTCCCGAAACTTTTCTCATCTTGGATCACTTTGGGCTCACCCAGCGCGGGATCAACATCTGGGGCTTAGTGGGAGTGGCTGGAGTGATGGGCATGGGCCTGGCTGTCTTTGTGCCTCTGCAACAACGCTTGAGGCCGGGATTGCGCCGCCGGGATCGGGTGTTGATCCTCATGGTTTCCCTGACCGCTCCCCTGTTGGCGGCCTTGTTCAAGTTGGAGTTCAGCTCCTTGCCAGCGGTGGGACTGTTGCTGGGCAGTTTTTACGGGGCAGGGCTGGGCTTGGTGGTGGTGGTGGGCCAGGCGTTGTTTTTGCCCTTGGTCTCCCCTGCCAACCTGCTCACCTTTGTGCCCTTGCTGTCCGGCAGCGTGGTGGCCTCTGCCTTGGCCGGGCGTTCCCGCTCCCGAGAAGAGCTGGCCTTGCTGGGGGGAGGAGCGGCAGCGGTGCAGATGCTGGCCCACGGAGCAGTTAGCTTGGCCACCACCGGCGGCATCGACCTGTTGGCCATGGCCTTGGCGGGGGGAACCAGCTTGGGATGGAGCATTGTTGCTCTGGGAGCCAGCCCCTACCTGGAGCGCCTATTTGACTTGGCCACCCCCATTCGTCTGATCGAGTTGAGTAACCCCAACCGCACCCTGTTGCGGCGGCTGGCTGCAGAGGCCCCCGGCACCTTTCAGCACACTCTGTTTGTGGCCACTTTGGCAGAACGGGCTGCCCAAAAGCTGAACCTCAACGTGGAGCTGGTGCGCACCGGCACCCTCTACCATGACATCGGCAAGATGTTGCAGGCCCGCTACTTCATCGAGAACCAGATGGGCAGCCTCAACCCCCACGCCCAACTGGACGATCCCTATCGCAGCGCTCAGATCATCAAGGCCCACGTCAGCGATGGCCTGCGCCTGGCCAAGCAATACAACCTGCCTACCGCCGTCCAGGCGTTTATCCCTGAGCACCAGGGCACAATTCTGATTGCCTACTTTTACCATCAAGCCCAGATGAAAGCCGGGGATCAGCCGGTGCCCGAAGAACCGTTCCGCTACGATGGTCCGATCCCCCAGAGCAAGGAGACAGGGGTGGTGATGATGGCCGATGCCTGTGAAGCCGCCCTGCGCAGCATGACCTTGAGCGATGGCTTCGGCCCCGATGTGGTCGAGCGGGCAAAGGCTGTTGTCCGCAAAATTGCCCAGGCCCGCTGGCAAGATGGCCAGTTGGTTGATAGTGGGCTGACGCTGGAGGATTTGGAGGTGGTGGCGGACGCTTTTGTGGAGGTCTGGCGGGAATCCAACCACGAGCGCATTCCTTATCCCAGTTTCACCCCTGCCCCCTCGCTGCCTGAGACTCCTTCTGCTCAGGCCCAGATCCCGGTGTTGATGAGCCCCTCTACGGGATCCCCTTAGCCAGGTGGCCTCTCCCGTTGGCGCCAGTGGGACGGAGTCCTCAGAAGCTGAGTAGGTGGAGAAAGGTCTAGTCCTGCGGCTCATCGATCAGTACGATAGGGGATCGTTCTGTGGATTCAATGTGTGTGAACCAAGGCAGCCCTGGGATTTGCAGCCCCAGCCTGAGGGTTTTTATTTGACTGTTTTTGGATGGCCTGCTGTTCGTGTCAGCGGGACGGAGTCCTTATGCCTTATGTAGCTCCTGCCTCATCCACCTATTCCCCTGCAGCCCCTCTTCAGATCCCGCCTTTGTCTGACCCCAGCCCTGTCCGGCTTTCGCTGGTCATTCCCACCTACAATGAAGCCTCTAGCATTGGCAGCTTGGTTAGACAATTGTGCGCCCACCTCGACACGATTCTACCGGGGGCCTATGAGCTGATTGTGGTGGATGACAACAGCCCGGATCACACCGCCAAGTTGGCCCAGGAGCTGCAGGAGGAGTTTCCCCAACTCAGGGTTATCTGCCGGCAGCGGGAACGGGGCCTGGCTACAGCGGTGGTGCGAGGATGGCAGGCTGCTTGCGGGGAGGTACTGGGGGTTATGGATGGGGATTTGCAGCATCCGCCGGAGATCATCCTCAAATTGTGGCCGCTCATCCAGAAGGGGGCAGATCTGGCGGTGGGCAGCCGCTATGCCGAGTCGGGGGGGGTGAGCCACTGGAGCTTGGGCCGGCGCATTGTCTCCCGTGGGGCCCAATGGATTGGGTTGGTTCTGCTGCCGGGGGTTTTCAGCCGAGTTTCCGATCCGTTAAGCGGACTGTTTCTGGTCAGACGCCAATGTATTGCCGGGATCCCGCTCAACCCCAAGGGTTACAAGCTGCTGATCGAGGTGCTGGCTCGGGGCCGGGTGAGAACGATTGCCGAGGTCGGCTACATCTTTCAGGAGCGCCAGAACGGCGAGAGCAAAATTCAATTGCAAACCTGTCTCCAGTATCTCCACCACCTCATTTACTTGCGCTTTTCGCTGGGGCAGGTGGGATCCTTTTTGCGCTTCAGCACGGTCGGCCTGTCGGGCACCTTGGTGGATATGGCTTTGCTGTATGTGTTGCACGATCCCACCAACTTGGGATGGGATCTCATAACGAGTAAGCTGGTTGCTTCGGAAGTAGCCATTCTCAATAACTTCCTCTGGAACGACCTGTGGACTTTTCGCCATGTGACCCGGTTACAACCGGGGCCCTTGAATCGCCTGCAGCGGTTGGCGAAGTTTAATGTTATCTGCTTGATTGGCTTGGTTCTCAACACTTCACTGGTGATCCTGCTGAGCGAGCGCTTGGGCATTCATTATCTATTGGCTAACTTAATTGCCATCGGTATTGTTGTGTTCTGGAATTTTTACCTCAACTCCAAACTGAGCTGGAGGAGTGTGGAGGTTAAGCCCAACTCTGTGGGTGGCAAGTCTTGAGTACGGCTTTTTCCAGGAAGAGCCACTCCGGAGGTACGGGCAGTTCGTTCATTTCCTCACGGTCTGGGCCCTCTTTGGCATCCGCCTTCGCCCCTTGTTCCTGTAGCTGCGCTAAGTAGAATTGGGGCGGATCCCTTCCAGGGTAATGATCTCCTGAATAACTGAGCGAACAACGGGAGCAGCCGTCGTCGAGCCGAAGGCATCTTCCCCCTGGGGCTCGTCGATCACTGCCAAGATCACGTAATTGGGGCGAATGGCCGGGAAGTAGCCCACAAAACTGGTGGTGCGTTTGCCGGGCAAATAGCCCCCCCGCGGCCCAACTTTCTGGGCAGTGCCGGTTTTGCCAGCGATCTCATACCCCTCGATCTTGGCCGATTGCCCGGTGCCAAAGTCCACCACATCCCGCATTTGGATACGCACCGCCAGGGTGGCCTGCTCGGATAGCACCCGCACCGGCTGGGGCTGCGGGGATCCCCATACCAGAGTATCCGTATCCTTCTCCACCAAGCCTCGCACCACATGGGGCTGCACTTTCAGTCCCCCGTTGGCAATGATGCAATGCATGGCAGCCAACTGTAGAGGAGTAAGGGCCAGTCCCTGGCCAAAAGCGACAGTGGCCCGCTCTACCGGCACCGTGACAAACTGCCGCAGCGGTTTCAAGCGGCTGGCCGGCTCAAAGGGCAAATCCACGCCACTGCGTTCATTGAATCCCAGCCGCACCAAGGCATTGTAATACTGGCGGGGATCCAGCTTGCGCATTAGATGTACCATCCCCACATTGCTGGATTGCCGCAGGATATCTGTGACACTCATCCAGCCGTGGGCCCCCCGTTGGTGGTAGTCGTAATTTTGAATGGGCCACCGGCCGATGAGAATCCGACCCTCGTCATAGACCCGCTCATCTGCTCTAAAGGCCCCAGCATCCAACCCAATGGCAATGTTGATGGGCTTGAAGGTGGATCCCGGCTCATACAAATCCGTTACAGCCCAGTTGCGAAAAAGGCCGGGGTCATACTCGAAGTAGCGGTTGGGATCATAGGTGGGCTCGCTCACCAGAGCCAAAATCTCCCCCGTGTGCGGCTGCAAAATAATTACTGTACCCCGCAGTGCTCGAAACCGTTGCAGTTGGGCTTTCAAGGCAGCGCGGGCAGCCCTTTGCAGGCGCATGTCTAGAGTGAGTTGCAGCACTGTCTCGCCGGATTGCAGCAGCCCTTCCGGTACCTCTGCAGCCAACAGTCGTCCGTAGCCATCGCGGGGGATAGTAACGGGTTGAACAGTACGCTCTAGCAGCTCTTGCCGAGAATATTCCACTCCTGCTTGGCCCTGATGATCCAGATCCACATAGCCCACCACTTCGGCGGCCATTTCTTTTTGGGGGTAAATGCGTTGTCGCTCGCTCACCAGCTCCAGGCCATCCAGATGCAGAGCCTGAATTTGATCTGCCACGTCCTGAGATACCCAGCGCTCCACCCGCACCGCATGATTGGCTGACAGCCGCTGCGTCAGTTGCTCCACCGGGCGCCGCAACAGGGGAGCAAGGGCGGTGGCCATTTCCTCTGGAGTGCGTTTGCCAAAGAGGCGGGGATGAGCCCAGAGGGTATAGACAGGGCGATCCACAGCCAGCAGTTCTGCCTGCTGCTTGGCAATGGAATGGCGATCCAGAATCGAGCGACGAGGAATGAAAGGTCTTAGCTGGGCTCGCTGCTGGGCCTCAGCTCGCTGCTGCAACTGGGGTGCCTGCTGATGTTGCAAATAAACCAGACGTGCTCCTGTTACCAGTAAGGCGACGATCAAAGCCAGTCCGGTCATGCCGGCACGAAAGTCAAGCTGGCGGGCCGTTGGGATCCGTTCCCCCAAGAGCCATCCCAGCGTTGTTCCCCACCGCCTAGAGCTTCGTGGTGAAGGGGGCCAAGAACCTCTCTGTCGGCGCCGTTGGGCAAGTTGTCGGCCATTCTGCCTTGTCTCTAGGGTTTTCGGCACAAGCCGTCTTACTCTAGCCCTAGATTTGCCTTCCATCGCCATCCCCATATCGGCACCACCGCTAGTTTGACTCTCATCCCTCTGTTATGCCACCCCACAGCTTTTGGGAGAGACCTTGGGATCCCGAAAAGCAGCCCAGGACATTTGAGAGGCATTGGAGATGACCTAATGCCCCAGAACAGGAATTAGGTACAGGCAAATCCTCAGGTTTTTTGCACTTGGATCCGCAGTGTTAAACCGCGTTAAAAGGAATCCGAAAGGCTGGAACCCGGTGTAGGAGAGATGCGGAAACCTAACCTTTGCTCGCATATATCAAGCAGCCCATACCTTTAGCTTGTTTGACTGGAAGCATCTCCCTGGCGCTCCGTACAGCCGACTACCCCAAGTTTTACTGCTGGTTGGGGAGAGGGGAGCTTGGATACAGCCCAGCGAAAATCAGAAGACTCATTGCTTTTTATAATTTTTAAACACCTTGTATTCTCAGAAACAGACGACCGGCAGCCTAGCAAGCCATAATCTGAACAAATCCAGCTTTCCCGGAGTTAAGTCTATGAAATGCGTGGAGGAGAGCCCCAACAAGCGCGTGTACCAAGAGTCTTCCGAGGGTTTGCTTTCTGGGGGGCTGCTTCTTAGCTTCATTTCTCTATTTTTTTGGCTATGGCTTGGCTTTACCAAGGCGATCGCCACTTCACCTGCTTTCGAGTTGCCCAGTCTACGGTTAACTGTGAAGTGTTTTTCGAGCCGTTTCTGCCTTTGTCAAGTACGACTACACTCTACGAGAACGTGAGAGGGGCTGGAACCAAAACGGAAATCGAAACAGATGAAGATGGAGATAGAACAACCTACTACTATGTCACGCTGAAAACTTCTGCATGGGAAAGGGAAGTCTGGTTAGCTTCCGGTGAGAGGGAGGCTCAGGAACTGGCAAGTCGCATTCAGTCTTTTGTGAACGGTACGGAGAGCCAGCTCTTAGTAGATAGCGATAAGTTTGACGCAGAGGATTTAGGGATTGCGATCTCGATTTCTATCGTCCCAGTGTTACTTCTTTTGACAGGGGCTTTTACACTGATATTGGCTTTTCGGCGCCGCCGTCTAACCTTTGACCGCTCCCTGTACCAAATCCAGGAGGAGTACCTCACTCCTTTTGGATCGCTAGGCAAGAAAACTCATTCCTTCCAAGATGTGCAGCAGGTTGCAGTTCAGGCCAGAACAGATTCTGATGGGGATACTAGCTTTTCGGTAGAAGTGACATTGCAACCGCAGAAACTTTTGCTATCCATCTCCAGTGGCGGTGAATCAGAGGCGCGGGCAGAGGCCGAGAAGCTGGGTCAACTTTTGGGGCGTCCGGTCATTTTGCTGGAGACAAAATCATAGTGCCAGAGGGACGTAGCTCCGGGGGGTGTTAAAGGTAAGTTAGATCTGTCCATTTGCCAAAAGGGATCCCCTTCGGTGCCCAGGGCTGTTTTGCTTATTCTAGGGCTGAGCTTGCTGCTGCGCTGGCTGGTGGCTGCCCTTTTGCCGCCCGGCTTTGACGAAGCCTACTACTATCTCTACACCCGCCATCTGGATTGGAGCTATTTTGACCATCCGCCGCTGGTGGCCTGGACAACGGGCTTGGGGCCTTTTTTGACCGGCCAGGTGTCGGCTTTTTCTATTCGACTGGGATCCCTGCTGCTGTATTCTGGCTCTTCTCTACTCCTTTACTACACCGGAGTGCGCCTTTTCTCTGTTCAGGCGGGACTGATTAGCTTGGCGGCCATTAGCATCGCACCGATCCTTTGGATTGGGTTTGGGGTGCTGACCCTGCCGGATAGCCCGCTGATCTTTTTTACGGCAGCAACCCTGTGGGTGGCTAGCCAGGAGTTTTTCCCGGTGCCTTTGGGGCAGGGGAAATTGGGTGTCTATGGGGCGGCTCGCTATCGGCCAGGGCCTAGGCTAGCGCTCATAGGTCTCTTGGTGGGGCTGGCCTGTTTGGGGAAATACCACGGCTTGGCTTTGGGGTTTGGCCTGGTGCTTTTTTGTCTGCTCAGCCCAGTTCATCGCTGCGCCCTAAGGTCGGGATGGACGGTGCTGGCCGTGCTGGGCTTTGTGCTGGCCTTTAGCCCGGTGCTGATCTGGAACGCCCAGCAGGATTGGGTCTCCTTTCGCTTCCAGGGGGGGCGGGCGGTGCCAGAGACAGGGTATCAACTGCCAGCACTGGGGCTGACAATCCTTTCTGAAGTCTTTTACCTGTTTCCCAGCTTGGGGATCCCTTTGTGGTGGGCGAGCTTGGCAGGGATGGGTCGGGTGGCGCTGCAAATTCTCCGCGGGATACGGCTGACGGATGAAGAGTTAAAGCACCTTTTGATCCTGGCCTGTGGGTTGCCGCTGGTGTTGGCCTTTACCTTAATGGGAGGCTACCGGCCCATTCTGCCCACCTGGCCCATGCCGGGGTTTTGGGTGCTGACGTTGCTGCTGGGATCCTTCTGGGAACGGTGGTCGGGAGCGAAGCGAACCTTGGTGGGGACGGCAGTGATGGTGAGTTTGGTGGTGGGGGTGGGGCTGGCCCATGTGCGCTACGGCCTGCTGCAAGAGCCGGGAGGGATGGGGCTGTGGCCAGTGGAAAGGGATCCCTCTACTCAGCTCATTGAGATTGAGCAGTTGCGGCAGCGCTTCCGGACGGATCCCCACCTGGGGCAGGCCCTTGAGGAGGCAGAGTTCATTTTTACCAATGTCTATTTCTTGGGCGGTCAGATTGCCATGACCCTAGCTCCACTGACGGACAAGCCTCTGACCTGCCTGGATGCGGATTTGCGGGGCTTTGCCTTTTGGTCGCAGCCGCAGGACTGGCTAGGGCAGGATGGGCTGCTCATCACTTCCAAGCTGTTCCAGCCGAGGGCAGGGATCCCAGCCACCTATGGCGACTACTTTGCCCAAATCGAGCCTGTGGCCGAGGTTCCCCTGGTGCGGGCAGGGGCGGTGGCACAAACCTTTCAGGTGTACCTGGCTCGACAGATGGGCAAACCCTATCCCCGTCCTTATTCCCGCCGGCAATAACAGCGGAGAATAGCCTGGGCCAGCCTAGAGGGGGCGATGCCTATCGAACCAGCGCATCAGCATCGCCGCCAGGCGTTCGGGGTTGTGGCGCACCAAACCGGTCTCTGGATCTTCTTGCATGACGTTAGCCAAAACGGCGCGGCAGCCCAGGTAAGCCAGTTTGTCGGGATCCAACACCACAAACTCAGAACCGCTGCGGCGGTAATGCTCCAAAGCCCGCGGGGAGGGTGGCTCCCGCTGCACCAGCACGCCGTCAAATAGGCGCACTCCTGCCACCCGATCCAAAGCCATGACGTGATCCCCAACGGTATAGCCGTCGGTTTCCCCCGGCTCAGTCATGATGTTGCAGACGTAGATGTGGGGGGCCATATTTTTGGCCAGAGCTTCCACAATTTCCGGTACCAACAGGTTGGGAATGATGCTGGTGTAGAGGCTACCCGGCCCCAGCACCACAAACTCTGCCGCCTCAATAGCCTCGATGACTTCCGGTAGGGCCGGAGGATTGGGGGGGTCACAGCCGATTCGGCAAATGCGTCCTCCCGCTTTGGCAATGCTGGACTCTCCCACCACGCGGCGGCCATCGCTCAGCTCCGCCCAAAGGGTGACATCCGCCAGGGTGGCCGGCAGCACCCGCCCCTGAATGGCCAGGACTTGCGAGGTGGCAGTGATGGCCCGAATCAAGTCGCCGCCGGTTACCGCGGTGAGGGCAGTGATGAACAGGTTGCCGAAGCTGTGGCCGCTCAGCCCTTCCCCCGACTGGAAGCGATATTGAAACAGCTCGGTGAGCAGCTTTTCCTCGTTGGCCAGAGCCGTGAGACAGTTGCGGATATCGCCGGGGGGCAAAACGCCGATCTCCCGCCGCAGACGCCCTGAGGATCCCCCGTCATCGGCCACCGTGACAATGGCCGTGATGTTGGAGCTGTAGCGCTTCAGACCCCGTAGCAAATTGGAGAGGCCGGTGCCGCCTCCCAGCACCACAATGCGGGGACCACGGCTGAGACGCCGCCGCGACAAGAGCTTATCCACCAGCGCTTCATCTCCCTCGGGGATCAGCACATCCTCGATGGAGCGCAGGGCGCTGCGAAACCCCAGCACCACCATCACCAGCCCGATCCCGGTCACCAGGGGGCCACTGATGTTGTTCGGGATCCAAGTGGTGATCAGGCGTAGGGTGATGTCGATCAGCCGTTTTAAGCGAAAGATGGGGGTCAACTCCGTCCAGATGGCGATGCCCAGCACCATCAGCAGCACGCCCCCAACCGCCAGGCTCAGCCAGCGTTTAACGGCCAAACCGGGAAAGAGCCATTTCCAGCCACTTCCCGGCCAAGCAGCCTTGCGGTGACGAATGCCCCAAACGGGGGACTTGTTGCTGGGCAGGGGCTTAGCCATGGGAAGGTGCAGGAACGCTAGCCAAGGGGATCCTAACCTGTTGCTGCGCAACGCTAACTTCGCCGGGCGCCGGGCCAAAGCGGGCTTCCAGCTCCCGCTGAGAGTCCAGCAAGTGGCGATGTTGAACCTGAACATTCAGGTCGGGAAGAAGGTTGTTGCCAGCAGGGACGGTCCAAGGCTGTAAATCCTGAGCCAGGCGCTCCACCAGGGCCACCGAGCGGTGCTGGCCACCGGTACAGCCGATGGCTAAAGTCAAGTGGGGGCGGCGTTCTGCGCGATAGTGGGGCCAAAACGCTTTGATCAGGGACAAGATGTGCTGGTAGGTGGATTGTGTGATGGGATCCGCAAACAAGAACTCCTGCAGCAGGGGATCCTGCCCGGTGAGGCGGCGCAGATGGGGCTGAAAGAAGGGGTTGGGCAAAAAGCGCACATCAAATAGCAAGTTGGCATCGGGGGGGATGCCGTACTTGAAACCGAAGCTGACCAGCCTTAGGTTGAGGGGCTGGGGGATCCCTTGCACCAGAGCTTGCAATTGCTGCCGCAGTTGCTGGGCATTCAGGTCGGAAGTATCCAACCAGTGGGTGCAGCGTTCCCGCACCGGGGCCAGAGCCAGCCGCTCTTGTTCAATGGCCTCCAGCAAACCTGCAGCTTCTCCGTGGGGATGGGGGCGACGGTGGGCGCTGAGACGGTTGAGCAGCACCGGGGAGCGGGCCTCCAGGAACAAGAAGGGGATCCCCTGCGATTGCGCCCAGCCAGCCAGGATGGGAACCTGATCCCGGTACTCTTGGGCGTGAAGATTTAAGCTAATGGCCAAAGCAGCATGGTGGGTCTGCATTGCCTCGACCAAAGGGAGCACCTGGGCCGGTGGGATCCCTTCTAGGCCGGTGTACCCCAGTTGTTCCAACTGCTGGATGGCCAAAGTTTTCCCAGATCCCGTCAGGCCGGCAATGACCAGAACGGGGGTCGCAACTGACATGGGTTTATCCTGCATGGAGCTTATTCTAGGGCGAGGGGCGGCCAAAACAAGTGCCGTAAGGGAGGGATCCCTGCCGGCTCAGCCATACAGGGCGCCCAGAAACCCTGATCTCAGGCCGGCGAGGCTTTTGTAGCTTTTTTATCCACTTTCTCATCCGGTGCCGCTGGTCTCAGGAGAGGAGCGCTGGGGCAGAGATCCGCCAAAAAACATTGCTGGCACAGAGGCTTGCGGGCAGTGCAGACGGCCCGCCCGTGGTCGATTAGACGGATAGACCAGTTCTCCCAATCCGCTTGCGGCAACAACTGCATCAGATCCTTTTCAATGCGCACGGGATCCTCGTGCTCGGTAAGACCAAGGCGGCGGCTGAGGCGCTTGACATGGGTATCGACGGTAACCCCAGCATGGATGCCAAAAGCATGGGCCAGCACCACATTCGCCGTCTTACGGGCCACACCGGGTAGGGTGAGCAGCTCCGGCATGGTGCGGGGCACTTGACCACCGAAATTGCTCAAGATCTTGCGGCAGGCTTCCTGAATGTGCTTGGCCTTGTTGCGGTAGAAGCCTGTGGAATGGATGAGAGCCTCGATCTCCTCTCGCGGTGCTGTTGCCAGGGCCTGGGCATCCGGGAAGCGACGAAACAGCTCCGGCGTTACCTGATTCACCCGCTCATCCGTACACTGAGCCGAGAGGATGGTTGCCACCAAGAGCTGCAGTGGCGTCCGGTAGTGGAGGGCACAGGTGGAGTTGGGGTAGTGGCGTTTCAGCCGGAGCAGGATCTCCAAAGCTCGCTGGCGCAAGGCCCGTTTGCTGGCCATCTTTCCCTAGCCCGACCCAGTCACAATGGCGAGGGTGTCTTTGAAGATCAGCACCACCCCCAACCCCAACAACACCGCCAAGCCCGTCTGCATCACCCGCTCCTCCAGATGCTTGGGTAGCCGTTTGCCGCGGATCGCCTCCAGGATCAAAAAGGCAATGTGTCCCCCGTCCAAGGCGGGCAGGGGCAGTAGGTTGAGAAAGGCCAGATTAATGCTGATCAAAGCGGTGAAATTAAACAGGCTGGCAGCATCATCGCGGGCCAGGTCGGCCCCGATCTTGACAATCCCCACCGGGCCAGAGACCTGAGTGGCCGTGCTTTGGAAATTCTGAAGCAACTGCTGCAGGCCGTTCAGATTAAGCATCACCACCCGCTGGTAGGCATTTCCCGCCTCTGTGAAGATCTCAGCCACACTCTGGGCGGGGCGCAAGGTTATCTCCTGGTTGGGGGCCAAGGTCACCCCAATGGCCACCGTTTCTCCCCGCGCCTCTGGGATCACCGTCAATTGCAGGGGATCCCCTTCTCCGCGCTGCACCTCCAAAGGAATGGGCCGGTTCTCACTGCTGCGGATTAGCGCCTGAAAATCGTTCAGGGCTGCCAAGGCCGCCGTCTCATCGGCAATCCTGCTGTAATCGCGATCTGCCGCCTGCAGCACCACATCTCCTGCCTCTAGGCCAGCCTGCTCTGCCGGGCTATCGGGCATCACCTGAGGGATGAGGATGCCAGGATGGATGCGCGTCACCGAGGGGATCCCCACCGAGGCAAACATCAACACCAGCACCAGATAGGCAAAGATCAGGTTGGCCATTACCCCTGCACTCATCACCACCAAGCGATCCAACACGGGGCGGTTTTTCAGCAGATCCGGGTCGTCGGGCGGGTAGGGGGAATGGTCATCCTCGTCAGGAAAGCCCACATAGCCCCCCAGCGGCAGGGCGCGAATGGCGTACTCTGTCTCCTTGCCCTGGTATCGCCACAATACCGGGCCGAACCCCAGGGAGAAGCGATTGACGTGGATCCCTTGGAGTTTGGCCGCGGCAAAATGGCCTGCCTCGTGCACCAGGATCAGCAGGGCGAGAATGGCGATGGAGAGGAGAACAGACATGCGCTAGCTCTGAAAGAAGCACAGAAGAAAGAAGTGGGGGGCAGAGAGCCGCTCTAGAGAGACCCTGAGACTATCGGTCAAGGCACACAATCCAACCTTTGAGAAGAATCCTCAAGGAATCTTAACAAGAAACACAGCAGAAGAAGGGCCTCTCAGAATACCTGCTCCACCTCCAAAATGTCGGGAATGCTCTCCCGCAACTTGCGCTCAATGCCCATCTTCAGAGTCATGGTTGAGCTGGGGCAGGCTCCACAGGCCCCCTGTAGGCGCAGCTTGACCACTGGGCCGTCGATTTCCACCAATTCCACATTGCCCCCATCGGCCATCAGGTAGGGACGCAGCTCGTCCAGGACTTTCTCAACGTTCTCGGTGTTGAGTTCCAGTGCTTGTGCCATGGTTGCTTTCAGCCTCGTTGAGGTTTTTGGATTGTAGCGATTTCCCCACAGATTCCTCAAGCCAGCAGGGGATCGCTATGATTTCAGCATAGTCTAAACCTTCCTGGGAGAGGGCTGGTTGGGTTGTCCGGATGCCTCCAACTCCAGACGACTAGAATAGGAAGCAGATTTGCCTATTCCCAGCAGCATCACCCACTCAGCAGGGCCTTCTTTTTCTTTGTTTTCTTATGCTAGACGCTTTACTGGTCATGATCTTCATGTTGGCGGGAGCTGGCCTCGGGTTTTACGGCCTGGATCTGCTCCCTCCTGCCGCCATTCAGGGGGCGAATGTGGAAGGAGCCCGTGTCGTCACCAGCGGCTTTGGCGTGCTGGCAGGGTTGGCGCTGGGATCCCTGGTGCGCTGGAGCTACCGTCGCTTTGAGGCCAATGTGCGCTCCTTGCCGCCGGACGTGTTGATCAGCCGCTCGGTGGGGTTGGTGATCGGCTTGGTGATCGCCAATCTGGCTATGGCTCCTGTGTACTTGCTGCCCTTGCCCCCCCAACTCAATAGATTTCTCGAGCCGCTGGCCTCGGTCTTTTTCAGCTTGGCCTTTGCTTACCTGGGGGTCAGCCTGGCCGATACCCACGGCCCCTCGCTGCTGCGGCTGTTTAATCCCAATTACGCCCTACAGGCAGCACTCTGGGCGGAGGGCAATGTGGTGGCTGCCAGTGCCAAGGTTTTGGATACCAGCTCCATCATCGATGGACGAGTGGCTCAGTTGATCGAGACCGGCTTTTTGGAAGGAACCCTGGTGGTTCCTCGCTTTGTGCTGACGGAATTGCAAACCATCGCCGACAAGGCCGATGCCCAAAAACGAGAGCGGGGCCGCAAAGGTTTGGATACGCTGCAGGCTCTACGAGAAGCCTACCCCGATCGTTTCGTCATTCACGAAGCCAACTATCCGGATCTGAGCACTGTGGACGAAAAGCTGGTGCGACTCACCCAAACCGTGGGGGGAACGCTGCTCACCACCGATTACAACCTGAAGAAGGTGGCGGCTCTGCAGGGGGTCAAGGTGCTGAATGTGAATGAGTTGGCCGAGGCGCTGCGGCCTCTCTATGTTGCCGGTGATAGCTTCGATATCAAGATTACCCGCGAAGGCAAAGAGCCAGGCCAAGGGGTAGGCTACTTGGAGGACGGCACCATGGTGGTGGTGGAAGAAGGGCAGCGCTCTGTGGGCAAAACCCGCTCTGTGGTCGTGACCAGCGCCATTCAAACCTCAGCAGGCCGCATGATCTTCGCCCGGCTCAACAAGGACTCTGCTCCACTAACCCGCCCGGCTTCTGATCCCGCCAGCCCGGCTCCCTCCAGAAAAACCTGAGTTTTGACCTCTGTTGGCGAATGGTGGCTTTATCCTCCATGGGTGTGCTCCGACCCACTCCAATGTTCTACACACAGGATCGCCAGAGGCGCTTCTGGAGTTTTTACTGGGAAGATGCCGAGAAATATGGCATCCACCCTCAGCACATCGTGAGTGGACAGCAAATCTGGGAAGTAGCCAACGCTGGGGAGTACGAAGCCAAGCTCAACCAGGTGTTTGCAAGCGGGGATCCCCTCTCCTACGAATGTCAGGTGCTCTCGCCCCGCTACAAGCTGCATTTGCATCTTGCTCTCAACCCTGTACGAGACATGGACGGGGAGGTGGTAGCAGTTGCAGCAGTGGGCAAGTTGCTAGGGGCTACGCCTTTTGCCTTGGCTGGAGGAGCCAGCAGCCCCAACAGCCAGCCCCATTCTGTCCTGGCCGATCCGGTACAGGGGATCACGACGCAGTTGGTGCGTAACATCCGGCATTCCCTGGATATCCGGCAACTGTGCCAGCAGACCGTGGAGCAGTTGGGGCAACTGTTTGGGGTGGATCGCTGCCTGATGGCTCTCTACGAGGTGGGGCAGGACTCCCTCACGGTTAATGCTGAATACTGCCGCCACCCTGGGGATCCCTCCCTCCTCAACCAGACCCTGCGGCTGGCCGATTACCCCCATTTGCTACAGGCCCTCAGACAGGAAGAGCCGGTGGAGGCAGGGCGACATCTGGCCATTGCCATGTCTTACCAGGGCTACGCCAACAGCCTGCTCTGGCTGGAAGTACTGGATCCGAACAGGGTTCCTGTTTGGCAGCCAAGCCATATTCAGGTGCTCCAGAGCATTGCCACCTACCTGGGCGCAGCCATTGCCCACGCCATTTTGCTGGATCAAAGTCGCCAACTGGCAACCCGCTTGCAGTTAGCCAACCAGACGCTGCGCCAGAAAAATAAGGAACTGGAGCAGGCCCGTGCCCAAGCAGAATCGGCCAACCAGCTCAAAAGCCAATTCTTGGCCAACACCTCCCACGAGCTGCGCACCCCTCTCAACGGGATCATCGGCTTTATCAAGCTGGTGCTGGATGGGATGGCCGAAAACCGCGAAGAGGAGCTGGACTTCTTGCAGGAGGCCTATCGCTCTGCCCTGCACCTGTTGGCCCTGATCAACGATGTGCTGGATATTGCCAAGATCGAGGCGGGCAAAATGCAGTTGGAGTTCCAGCCCTGCGACCTGCGAGCTTTGTTCAAGGATGTGGAGGCCAAGACCAGCTTGCAGGCCAGCCAGAAGGGCCTACAACTGAGCTTTCACTTGCCCAACACTGCAGATCAGATTTTGCTCTTGGGAGATTATCAACGTCTGTTACAGGTGATGCTCAATTTGGTGGGGAATGCCATCAAGTTTACCCCCAAAGGCTCGGTAACCGTGCGAGCGGATATCCTGCCCGGCAACCCGGGTTTGGCCCGCATCCGCGTCATCGACACAGGGATCGGGGTATCGCTGGAAAAGCAGCAGAAGCTGTTTCAGGCGTTTACGCAGGTGGACGGCTCCACCACCCGCCAATATGGGGGGACCGGCCTGGGCCTGGCCATTAGCCAACGCCTGGTGGAGGCGATGGGAGGGGAAATCAATTTCTACAGCTTGGGGGAAGGGCTGGGATCCACCGTCACCTTTACGGTGCCCCTCTACCGCAAGCCGCTCCTGAGCGGGGATCCGAACCCAGAGGCAATCCCTGCTGAACCGGAGAAACCTGAGGATGCGGATCCCACCTTGATTTCTGCTGCCAACCCCGCCCGGCGATGACCCACCCGGCCATTTCTCCTTCAACTGCTCTGGGTACCTCTCGGTTGCTGCGCAAACATTCGCCCATGCCCTACCCTCGTAAACGGTTTGGTCAGCATTGGCTCAAGGATCCCGCTGTTCACGAGGCGATTGTGCGGGCTGCCCAGTTGAATAATCTTGAGAAAGATGCAGATCCCACTTGGGTGCTAGAGATCGGCCCCGGCACCGGCCAACTGACGCGGCGATTGTTGGCCCAGGGTGTCCAGGTGGTGGCGGTGGAGATCGACCGGGATCTGTGTCGGCTGTTGCAAAAACGGTTTGCTGACCAGCCCCATTTTCACCTGCTAGAGGGCGATTTTCTCCGCCTGCCGCTGCCTCCTCAACCCCGCCTGCTGGTGGCCAATATCCCCTACAACCTGACTGGCCCCATCTTGGAAAAGATCCTGGGATCCCCAGCCCAGCCGGTTCTGCAGTTCAAGCGCATTGTCCTTCTGGTGCAAAAAGAGCTGGCAGAGCGCCTTCAGGCAGGCCCCGGCAGCAAAGCCTATGGTGCCCTCAGCCTGCGGACGCGCTACTTGGCCGATTGCGAGCTGATCTGCAGGGTGCCCCCCACCGCTTTCAAGCCCGCCCCCAAGGTGGAATCTGCCGTGATTCGCCTCACCCCCCGCCCCGCCCCCACCCCCGCTCGGGATCCCCGCTGGTTTCACCAACTCCTCCGCCAGGGGTTCTCCACCCGCCGCAAGAAGCTCGTCAATGCTCTGGGAAGCTTAGTGGAGCGAGAAGCGGTTGCAGCAGCTTTGGCTCAGCTCCGCCTTAGCCCCAATGCCCGTGCCGAAGAGCTGGATCTGCCCCACTGGCTAGCCTTGAGCGATCTGCTGCTGGAGAAAGCGCCCAAAGGGGCTGTTGTTTCTCAAGAGGAGCAGGAACCAGGGTAGGGTGAAAGAGGGAAGCTCAGTTGGATGGATCTCAAAATCCTCTGAGTTTTTTTGCACTCCCCTCCCAATTTTGTTCTAGGTCCCTTTCGCCAATGCAGGTGCATCCATGCAAAGCAATCAAGGCAAGCAAATCCTCTTGACCGGCGGCACAGGCGGGCTGGGTTTGGGGGTGGTTCCCGTGGTGCTGGCCAGCGGCGCAGAGCTGACCTTGACCTATCGCCAAGAGAAAGATCTTGCCATTTTGCGGGAGCGCCTGCCGGCCAATGCTCTGGATCGGGTTCGCTTTGTGCAAGTGGATTTAACAGATGAGGCAGCCGTTGCTCGTGTCATTGCCGATCTCCCCCGCGTGGATGGGCTGATCCACCTGGTGGGGGGCTTTGCCATGGGCCCCACCCACGAGTACAGCTTGGCGGACTGGTATCGCGATTTCGACCTTAACCTCACCACCACGTTCCTGGCCTGCAAGCACAGCCTGCGCAGAATGTGGCAACAGGGCTATGGGCGGATTGTAACGGTGGGATCCCGCGGAGCGGTGGAGCCGGGCCCGCAATTGGCTGCCTACTGTGCTTCCAAAGCAGGGGTGGTGGCCCTGACCCGCACCATTGCCGCCGAAACCCAAGGCACAGACATCACAGCCAACGTCATCCTGCCCAGCATTATCGACACGCCGGCCAACCGTGCTGCCATGGGATCCGAGCAAGCCAAGCTGTGGGTAAAGCCAGAGTCCATTGGGCAGGTGATTGCCTTTTTGGTCTCAGAAGCGGCACGGGATCTGCGGGGGGCGGTGATCCCGGTGTACGGCAACACCTAGGCAACTGGTTGACCAAGCCATGAGCCGCCATTCATGATACAGAATACGCACTTATCCCTATCCAGTTCTTTTCCATGCTGAAGCGATTATTCTTGGGTGGTTTGCGCCGGCAAATCGGTCGCATTGAGGTGGCAGGAGCCATTGATGGCAAAACTCGCGAGCGGGTTCTCAAGGCTCTGAAAGAGGTGGAAGAAAACCAGATCCCTGCTGTGGTGCTGCGCATCGATAGTCCAGGCGGGACGGTGGCCGACTCCCAAGAAATCTACAATGCCCTCTTGCGTTTGCGGGAGAAAAAGGGCACCCGTATTGTTGCCAGCTTTGGCAACATTGCTGCCTCTGGGGGGGTTTATATTGCCATGGGAGCCGAAAAAATTGTCGCCAACCCAGGAACGATCACCGGCAGTATTGGTGTGATCATTCGAGGCAACAATATCGAACGCCTCCTGGATAAGGTGGGGATTTCATTTAAGGTGATTAAGTCTGGCCCCTACAAAGATATTCTCTCGTTTGATCGCGAGCTGACCCCAGAAGAGAGAAACATCCTGCAAGAGCTGATTGACATCACCTACGGCCAGTTTGTGCAGACGGTTGCTACTGCCCGCAAGTTAAGTTTGAATGTGGTCAAAACTTTTGCCGATGGTCGCATTTTCAGTGGAGAGCAAGCCCTCCACTTGGGCGTGGTGGATCGCTTGGGCACAGAAGAGGATGCCCGCCTTTGGGCGGCAGAGCTGGCGGGTTTGCCGACGGATGCGAAGTTCTATGACCTGCTCCCACGGCGCAGAGGTTGGTCTCGGTTTCTGCCAGCAGCAGAAGCGCTAGCCCGTCTGCAGTTTGAAGTGAGCACTTCGGGCTTACCCCTATGGCTCTACATAGGCTCCTGAGGCAGTTGGCGAACAGCTATCCCAGCCAGTTTGAGGCAATCCTCTGGTGCTCACCTCCAACTTTCTCCCACAAGGAGAGGAGAGTCATAGCTGTTACCCCCATGCTTTCCTGATAGAGTGGCGTCCTCTGCTCAGTCGGTGCCAGAAAGATGGGGATGCCTGCTTGAGGTGAGATGTCCCAACTGTCTGGCCCTACCCCCAAAATTGAGTGGAGCCATCTTGCCACTGGATTTGGATCCCTGCTCGACAACTGTTTCAAAACGGTGAAGGTGGGGGGTGCCAGAGCTAGCCTAGACAGAGACTCGGCCATCCTAAACAACGGGGATCCTGTGATGCTATCGACTCCGGAGTTGTTCATTTCAGGTCAAAAACTAACTCCCGAACAGTTTCTGGCCTTGCCGGAGGGAGATATCACCTACGAGCTGGTCGATGGACAGGCCGTTCCCAAAGATGCGCCCATGTCGCCCCAAAGGTTTCATGCCTCCCTGCAGAAACGATTGCTTTGGATCCTGGAGGCGTGGTGTCAGGGCAAGGGGGATGTGTACACAGAGCTAGTGGTTGTTTTGCAACGGCAAGGGAAAGAATGGCTTCCTGTTCCTGACTTAGTCTATGTTTCCTTTGAACGCTGGCCAGAACAGCTCACCCAAGACGAACCTTGTCCAGTAGCTCCTGAATGGGTGATTGAGATCCTTTCTCCTGGCCAGAGTTTTGGAGCCATAGCTCAGAAGGCAACCGATTATCTAGAAGCTGGGATCCCCAGGGTTTGGGTGGTGGATCCCCAAGCCAAGAGCATCACGGTCTTCTATCCCGATGCCCCGCCGCGCACCTTTACGGGACCCCAGGCCATTCAAGATGATTTCTTGCCGGGTCTGAAGGTGATTCCTCAAGAGGCATTCGCTCAAGCCCGGATCCCTTAGGGGGTACCTGGCGAGCTCATGATTCAGAGTTCTGGAAAGAGAGCATCTGGTGGAGGTGGCCACCCGCTCGGGTCTGGAGCTGATTGGCTCAGGAATGCCGAAGGGATCCCGCAGCGATATTCCCTGCTATGGGCTAATGGTGAGGCGGAAAAGCTTCTCATCGGCCAGTTGAAGCACTTCCTGCCCTGCAGCCGCCAGTTGTTCTGGGGGCAAGTTCTGGTATTTGGCAATAAACTCGGGCAAAACTTGAAACTCCACCCGCTTGCCGGTCTCTCGATGGATGACCACACTGCGCATTTTTTCAAGAGAGCCAACTTCCACCAGCTTCAGGTTCAACTTGCCCAAACTGGCTCCTGTTGCAGCATGCAGCCCATCCACAATACACACGAACGGGATCTCTGCCGGCGACTCGTGAATGACCTCCACCAGAAAACGGTTTCTAGAAGTGTGGGGAGTTGGACTCATCAAGCCCAGCTCCTCCAGAGCGCGCATCCCCATGCGATAGCCAACCACGGCCCAAGGCCCAGCTCCGCCATGAATTTCCGTCACTCGCTGAATGGCCGCCGCTGTCGAGTCCGTTGCAGAACTGGTGACCGGATGAGCTGTCGCCGGCGCTCCCAGAGCTATCTGAAGGGCAATCAGCAGAAGAGGAAGTTGCTGTGGCTTGGCAATGGATGACAAGTTCATAGGCAGTGCAGTGGAGAGAGCTGAAAAGAGGAGATGGGTTAAGCCATCCTAAGCTCTACCTTTTGAGCTTGCCTATGCGGGGGTAGGGGATCCAGCCGTCTTCCGGGAACTCTTCCGAAAATCAACTTCCGGGTAAAGAGGGCTGAGACCAATGGTATTGTCAGAGGTAGGCCCCTGGGCGTTGAGCACTTTCACGTGGCTGTTGTGGTCGGAAGTGCTGTGCTGCTGGCAGCAGGCTCTAGCACCCCTGACTGCCTTCTCCACTGATCGCCCTACGGCGCTGCTTGACAAGGATGGTCTCTGTCCAGTAGCGTTTCTTGTGATGTTTCAAGTGGCAGTTGTACAGGGAGCTACTCAATGGCTGCTGAAGCTTCACTGACGAATCCAAAAAATGTCTCTTACGAAACTCTCGTAGTAGATCTGTGTCTGCCTGTACAAGGAGCTACACTACCGGCAGACCATGGGTACGGCCTACTATCAGCTCTGTGCCACCAAGTACCAACACTGCACCAAAACCCCCACGTTGGAATCTTGACAACCTCAGGGGTTGGAGACAGGCAAGGCAGGATCTTACTAACTCCGCACTCTCACATTAGAATTCGGCTGCCCATGGAAGCAGTGCCGGAGGTGTACAAGCTAGCCGGCAAGCAATTGAAGATTGGATCTCACGAGGTACGGCTGGGGATTCCCAAGATTTTTATCCTCAAGCCAAGTTCTTCCCTCAAAGCTCGAATAGTTACGATCAAAGGCCACACCGAGCCCGACACGTTTGTACAAGCCGCTCAGGCTCAGCTAGAGAAACTCAAGATCTCAGGTCGAGCATCAGTACTGCAGGACAAGGCCGGAAAACCCTTACGCAAGACCCTAAGAATTAAGGGACATACAATTATAGGCTTCTCAACCTTAGTAGAGAACTTATCAGAGGAAGACTCGATTCGTCTCCAGCAAACAGGTCTAGGTGGCAGACGGCGCATGGGATGTGGCTTCTTTTTACCGTTTAAGTGAGGATGGATTTGCAATGTTTAAGTTTAAGTTTTTGCTAGCAAAATCGCTGGGAAAATGGGATCCCAGATACCAATCTAAAGAAGAGTATACTCAGGCAAAGGGCGCTGCTAAACTTGCAGGCCATGTTGCGGCTGTATTGTCAGCGGCTGAAGTCTTCTCAGATCACCTGGGACAGACTATTCGCCAGCAGTTAAGGTTAAGCGACTCAAATCGTTTGGGGGCCGTTGCCAAACTAGGAGCTTATCTACACGACTGGGGCAAAGCTAATCAACATTTCCAGGAGATGGTTTACCTCAAGTCATCAATCTTAGACACTGAGTCAAAAGCAAAACTTAACAAAGCTTGGAAAGCTCACAATGAGCGACAACTCATTCGTCATGAGTTTTTGAGTGGCATACTTGCCTTACAAGTTAAAGAATTTCACGAGTGGCTAGGGAAGGCATTTTCTGAAGAGGAGCTGATCTTAGCTACTTGGGCAGCAATTGGACATCACTTCAAAGCAGGAGTAGATTCTCAAGGTAGAGAATCACATAGAATTACAGAGTTGCCTGATGGCGCAGGACTAGGGATCTACATTTACACTGAACATCCAGACTTTGAATCTGTACTGAGACTGGGATCACAGAGACTTGGGCTACCGGCAGAGATTCCAAAGGTAGCTTCGAAAAACTGGGAAAAAGAATGCCTAGAAGATTGCCTGAAGGCTCTAGAAAGTCAATTTCGAGACTTTGCCAAAAGTCTAAGCTCAGAGCAGAAGGTGCTGGTAGCTGCTGCCAAAGCAACAGTAATTGCTGCAGATCTAGCAGGATCGATCTTACCAACAGAGGGAGAAGATCTACAAGATTGGATTTCCAATGCACTAAGCTTGGTTCTTCAAGAGGGAGAACTGGAGCAACTCATTGTCCAAAAACTAGGAGAAAGCTCCCTACGTCCTTTCCAGGAACAAATGGCTGCTGCCTCTCATCGAGTAACACTGGTCAAGGCAGGCTGTGGTACAGGCAAGACCTTGGGAGCTTACGCTTGGGCAAGAAAGTGGGCAGTGGGAAGGCGACTGTTTTTTGGCTATCCGACCACTGGAACGGCTACTCAGGGTTACCTGGACTATGCCGAGGGATCTCCAATAGAAAAGACACTGATGCACTCACGAGCAGATTTGGATCGAGAACTTCTATTGACCAGCGAAGGCGAAGAGGATGAGGGTGCTTCGTCTCGTTTGGCAGCGCTGCAAGTATGGAGAAAGAAACTGGTTATCTGCACTGTGGACTCTATTTTAGGGTTAATCCAGAACAATAGAAGACCGCTGTTTTCTTGGCCAGCTCTAGTTCAATCTGCCTTCGTTTTTGACGAGGTACATGCCTATGACAATCAGTTGTTTGGCTCTTTGCTGAGGTTTTTACGGGCTTTTCGAGGCGCACCTATACTGCTGATGAGCGCCAGCTTTACCCCAGGTCAACTCGAGGCCATTAAGCGAGTGATGAGCGAGTTGGGTGAGCCTATAGAGGATCCCATTGAAGGGCCGCAAGAGCTAGAAGAGCTGAAGCGCTATCAAATACGAGAAATTCAATCAAAGGAGGATCCCATCAATTCCGAATCCATTTGGTCAGAAGTTACTAAAGCAGTTCAAGAGAATCAAAAGATATTGTGGGTAACTAATTCAGTTACTAGTTGCATTAGCATTTATCGAGAGGCTCAGAAGAAGCTAAAAGACATTGAAGCCAAAGTTTTAATTTATCACAGTCGATTTCGTTATAAAGATAGACTTAGAAAGCATGAGCAGATTATTAACGCTTTTGGTCAACCAGGGCCTGTTCTCGCTGTTACTACACAGGTTTGTGAAATGTCCTTAGATTTAAGTGCAGACTTGCTTATCTCTGCTATGGCTCCAGCGACAGCTTTAATTCAGCGACTAGGTCGCCTCAATCGAAGAATGAAAAGCGAGCAGGAAGGATCCCGTGTAGCTCTTTTCTACAAATGGAACGAACATCTCCCCTATGGCGCAGCAGAATTAGAAACTGGCCAGCAGCTGCTTGAACAGCTTAGAGGACTTGAGTATATTTCCCAGCGAGACTTGGCTGATATCACCTCTCAGCTCAGCCGGGAAGAACCTACCAGGGTGAAGTCAGCATGGCTTGATCAAAACTGGTGCACCTATCCAAGTTCCCTGCGAGAGGCTGGCTACACGATAACAGTGCTTCTGGCAGAGGATCAGGATTCTATTTGGGAAGCTGCTGAAGTTCGACAGAGGGAAGCTCTGGATAAGGGCCAAAAGCTATCGAGAATGCAAGCCTTTTTGCAAGAAGCTCAAGCTTGGGCAATTCCAATTCGGATCCCAGATAAAAAGACGGAGTGGTGGAATTGGCAACGACGCGGATTTTACTTTGTCACAGAGCCTGGATATATCACCTACAGCGAGGAAGTTGGCACACCATGACCGAATTAAAGTTCCATCTAGGACACCCTGGCTTAACGCTACTGCATCGAGCAGGCTTAGCCGGGCTATGGATGACCCTCAAACAAATAGAGAAGGAAATTCCACCAGAAAAGCGCCCAGGGTCACTAAGTTGGGAGCTGACGCCACGACAAGTTCAACTGTTCTGGGAAGGGAACGACTTTGAAGTAATTGATTGGTTGCTCAAAGAGTCCTTCCAGCTTGACAATGGGTTAATTGCACTGCGAGGGATCGACAGTAAGTCGATGCGAAAAGACTCCCAGGTGGTCATCCATCAAGGAATTCTAGGAACATTCCTACAACATGGCAAAAGCCGTGAAGTTATTGGCGAGAAAACCCAATCTCTAGAGATTGACGAGGATCATCCACCTGTCATTGTCAAGTATAAAGCTTTAGAAAGCTACGTCCATCAGGGATTTGCCAAAGATCTATGCGATAAAAACGGTAATTGGCTTAAGCAGCCAATTAGAATTGCTGGTTGGCTTAATCCTGGTGCAGTCGTTTGCCACGATGTATTTAGATCGGATACAAGCTTTGAAGAATCTCCAGAAACGGCCTTTATACTTCTCTATGCTCCTGTTTCTTGCTACTACTACATTCTTCGGTCGCGGCTACGGGATCAGAAAGCTCAATATGCCCTGGTAGTTCCCGAGATTATCGATATGGAGGTCTATGCAAGCTACCGGCAAGATCCCCAGCTCCGTCATGCAGGTTACCGGGATTTTCATGCTTCGACTTTGGGAGATGCTGGGCTTAGGTTTCTGACATACCAAGAGATTGCAGAATCTGCCAGGGAATTTAAAGTAAAGCGATGTCAAGTTCTAACTCTAGGTGTTGTTCCGTGGTCAAGACCACAAAAGTTTCGCACAGATCTACTCACTGTAGAAGCAGAATATCGTGACTGTAAAAACTACCAGATCTGCAAAGCAGCGTTACCAAATCGAGTTGTCGTCAAGGCAAAAGCAGGGGAAGGCAGTTTCATTGCAACAAGCTTTGCTCGTGAGATGATTGCTGAAAATCTGGCAAGAGGTTACTCTTGGTATGCCGGATTTGCAGAGTGGGTTAATAGCAACGAGCGGTTTAGTCAGCTATGTTACGAGCGTGGAGGTCTAAACGAAATGGTCATGAAAGCAGAAATGGATGACAGAGAGCGCTGGTTTGTTCAGGCTTGTCATGAGGCCATTCGCTTTACCTATGGTCGGTTATCTCAGAAGAGCCAGGATAGGGGAGAGTTTACTAACTTTGACAGGGAAAATATACGTATTCGCACTGGTCTGACTCGATGCAAAAACGCGGAAAGCTTCCGTGAGTTTATTACTAGCTTTTGGGCGCAGGCTGGAAGAATACCGACACTGCAAGAGCATTGGGATGACTTGATGGATTTAGTTATGGATTCCAAGGAATGGAAAAAAGCGCGAGACTTAGCTCTTATAGCGTTGGCTAGCTATAAAGGCAAGGAGCGGCAGGAAGAATCTCAGGATGAGCTTGATGAGGATAATGTTGACTTAATTGCACCTGCCGAGCTGGAGGAGGGCTGAAAGTGTAAAGCAAGAGTCAGCAAGTCAAGTGAGAAGTTGATGTAGCAACAACTTAACAGTTCAGTTTGAAGGATTAGCTTGGAGGAATACTATGACTTTGCACCTGTTTGGCAACATTTTGACCAGCTATGGCACCGCTGCCAACAACCGCGGCGAGAATGACGGCAACATCACTACCCTGCAAAAGATCCTCTGGAAAAATGAAGTGCATACTACTGTCTCCGCTGAAGCAATCCGTTGGGCCCTGCGTTACTACTGGCAGGTCTCAGGGAATGGCTGCGAAGTTAACCGACGTTGGAATGACCAAACCAACGACAACGAGTGGCAAGCGCCCAACTTTGATCCCGAGCGGTACATTGACGATGATGTCCTAGGCTTTATGCGTGCGGAAGGGGCTAAAGTAGATGCCTCAGACGAAAACCCATCTAGGAAGAGGGGAAAAAAGTTACCTAAGGGCACTACCACTGCTCGGCGAGGTGTTTTGGAAGTAACTCGGGCAGTTTCTACTCGACCCTACAGCGGAGATATGACCTTCAACGCGAAAAGCGGCCAGAAGGGATCCACTTCTCTCTATGGAACGGAGGTTCATGCTACTCGCTATCAGTATGGTTTTGCAATAACTCCTGCGCGGCTCTGCCGACAAGAGCGAGTAATCGAAGTGTTAAAGGGCCTGGTTTCGTTGGGAGAAGTAGCCGGTAATCACTCTCGCTTCCTCTATGACTTTTCACCAGACAGCATAGTCCTGCGCTGGACGCACGACTTTTCGCCACGCCTGCTCTACTGTTTTGAAGAAAACTCTGATGGAGAAATCAGCATGCCGGACTTAGTGCGTCGAGTGCAAGTGGGGGATATAGCTCCTCAAGAGCTATGGCTGGCAGGAGCCGCTGCCGAAACTGAGGACGGGAAGAAGCTAACCCAGTTGGGTGCTCATGTAAGTCCGGGCATTAAATCAGCAGTTGATCAACTTATCAGCTTGATTAGGCAGCAAATTTCTTGTGAGGAGGCAGCATGATTCGGCTCCAGGTTGAGGTGCCTATCGCCTGTTTTCGTCAATCTTGGGCCAGGCAGTTTGCCGAAACTTATCCGGTGCCGCCACCGGCTACTGTTTATGGGATGCTGCTTTCCTTGTTGGGAGAATGGGATCGACATCGATATTGCGGATCCCAACTGGCCATTGCTCTCCTAAGTCAACCCCGGCTTTCTACAGTAATTCGTACCTTTCGTCGCTTCAAGAATAAAGACCTTCAGTATCCAAATAACGCTTGTCCTGACTATCAGCAATTGCTGACTGGTGTGCAGATTGCAGTTTTGGTCAAGGGATCCCTTGCTCATGACTTGGAAAGAGCCTTTGGAAATCCTGAATTGATTGACCGATCTGGGGGACTAAGCCTAGGAGAGAGTCGTGACTTAGTTAACTCTGTAACACTAATTCAGAAAGTTCCCTCAGGAGGAAGATGGCTAATTCAAGATGAGGATGGGATCCTGACCTTGCCATACTGGGTTGATCACGTGGGAGCGCGTGGTACTCGCTGGCGAAGGTACTCACTCCGAACTCTTGAAGGCGATGATGTGCCGGAGTTGGCCTGGACGGAAATTTGCCCAAACTAAGCCGTGAGAATTCCAAGCTGTTGATTCTAGACTTTTCAACCTTAGGTCGAAGGCTTATTTCCGAACAGCCTATTAACCCTGCCAGGAGAAGATCTTGTGTGGAGCCTGAGTTTTGTCTCTGCTCAAAGAGAAAGCTGTTCTAGTATTGCTGAAGAGCCCTGTTTTTTATATTTCGAGGTATCAGACTATGTCGGCATCACTAATCGATTTCTCCGCACAGATAGATTCAGATTTGATTCGTGTTTCAGCTCTGCACGCATTGGCCTACTGCCCACGACTATTTTATCTGGAGGAGGTCGAGGAGCTCTATACGGAAAACGCAGCTATTTTTGCCGGGCGGCGGTTGCACGCAGAGCTGGAAGAGCAAGAGGGGGAGGAGTGGGAGGATCTATTTCTAGAAAGTGAAGAACTGGGCTTGCGGGGGAGGGTGGATGCCTTGCGCACTCGTGATGGACAGATCATTCCCTACGAGCATAAAAGGGGTCGGTCAGCACGGGATCTGGACAATCAGCCTCAAGCCTGGGAAAGTGACCGGTTGCAGATTTTGGCCTATGCCTATCTCGTGGAAACGGCTTTGGGGATCCCAATTCCCGAAGGACGAATTCGGTACCATGCTGACAATGTGCTCGTACACGTACCCCTTGATGATGCTGGGCGCCAAGCTGTACGTCAGGCAATTGAACAAGCGAGGCTGCTGCGTCAATCTCCTCTGCGGCCCCCAATTACCAGCAATGAGCGGCTGTGTGCGGGTTGCTCCTTAGCTCCCGTGTGTTTGCCCGAAGAAGCACGGCTAGCTCATGACAGAGAATGGCAACCCATTCGCCTGTTCCCGGAAGATGACGAACGGCAGTGTGTCCACATTCTAGAGCCAGGGACACGGGTAGGGCGCAGTGGATCCCGTCTCAAAGTTACCTACCGAAACCAAAGCGAAGAGTTTATCTCTGCTCAGCAAACTGGGCAAATTGTACTGCATGGTTTCTCTCAAATTTCAACTCAAGCCATTCATTTCTGCGCCGAACAATACATTGGAATTCACTTAATTTCGGGAGGTGGACGTTATGTCGGCAGCCTGGATCCCCGATACGGGAGCATCCAGCGCCGCATCCGACAATATCAGGCCCTGAGCAATCCTGAAATGTGCCTGAGACTAGCCCGAAAGTTGGTGAGGTGTCGAGGCCAGAGCCAGCGCAAGTTCTTAATGCGCTTGGGATCCCAGCGTTCGCCAGAGGTAGAACAAGTTATCGAACAAATGAAGCGATTGCTTAAGCAAGTTGATCAGGCAGACTCTTTGTCAAGTCTATTGGGACTGGAAGGAAACTTAGCAGCGCTTTACTTTGCTACCTTGCCCCATCTGCTGTCTGATGCAGTACCTGAGGAAATGCGGTTTTCAGGACGAAATCGAAGACCTCCCAAGGATCGCTTTAACGCCTTGCTTGGGTTCGGCTATGCCCTTTTGCTTAAAGATGTAATGAATGCTATTTTGACGGTGGGATTGGAGCCTGCCCTGGGCTTTTATCACCAACCTCGCTCCCAAGCACCTCCGCTAGCTCTTGACTTGATGGAGATCTTCCGTGTTCCTCTTGTAGATATGCCAGTCGTAGCCTCAGTTAACCGACGGCAATGGGATCCAGACGCAGATTTTACAGTACGGGGCCAACAAGTTTGGCTCAGCGAAGAGGGACGTAAGAAGATGATTCGGATTTACGAAGAGCGCAAGCGAGAAAAGTGGAAGCACCCAGTTACTAATTACTCTCTTACCTACTGCCGTTTAATAGAGCTAGAGGTTCGTCTTTTGGAAAAAGAGTGGAACGGCGAAGCAGACCTGTTTGGAAATTTAGTCGTGAGGTAGATTATGGCCGAGCATAAGGTTTGTTACTTGGTGTGCTACGATATTCGCTGTCAGAAGCGGTGGCGGAAAGCGTCCAAGTTATTGGAGGGATATGGAGAACGAATTCAGTACTCAATTTTTCGTGCCTGGCTAACATTGCGAGAACGAGAAAAACTCCGTTGGGAGCTAGAAAAAATTCTAAAACCAGAGGATGGCCTCTTGCTTGTGGGGATCTGCAACCGCTGCTTGGAGCGGGTGCTCGCCTCGAATCGACCAGAAAGTTGGCCAGGACGACAGGAGAGCTACAGGATCTGTTAAAAAGCAAGGATCTATCGTTGTGAAAGACGCTCTAGTCCCCAAAAGACCTGAAAGTCTTGCCGGAAGCGGGTTCCAGAGATTTTTGACCACCTGGAGTTGCTTGCAAAATCTCGGATCCCTTACGAGAAAACCTTTTGCTGGGCTCAGTGCGTCAGGAGACCTGTCTTCCAGCCGGCAGTTGGTGTATAAAGTAAGGGTACATGCTTGCAAAGGGCTCATCCGAGCCTTACAGAGTAAGGATCCCAGGGTGCGCCATGATTTTCCTCTGATTGCCGTAAGGCGTTGAGCACTCACCCTAGTGGAGGGTGAGTCGGACTGCCACACTCTGTATGATTTTCCTCTGATTGCCGTAAGGCGTTGAGCACTAGTCCGTAGACTAGACAGGGCCGCTAGGTTTATATGATTTTCCTCTGATTGCCGTAAGGCGTTGAGCACGGCAGTTAGGGGAACCACCCGAGTTGGCCGAGGCCAATGATTTTCCTCTGATTGCCGTAAGGCGTTGAGCACCGTCCTCTCAGTACGGGGTCTCCTCCTCCCGCTCGAATGATTTTCCTCTGATTGCCGTAAGGCGTTGAGCACCTGGCAGGTCGTCCTCCTTGCTTAACCGCTCGAAATCCATGATTTTCCTCTGATTGCCGTAAGGCGTTGAGCACCTCTCCAGTTCCTTCAGAACTCTCAGACGGTACTGATAATGATTTTCCTCTGATTGCCGTAAGGCGTTGAGCACTTAGAAAGCCTGCATAGAGCCGAGATGGCGATCGAATGATTTTCCTCTGATTGCCGTAAGGCGTTGAGCACTCCAACCCTAGCGCTCGCACCACCTCCTCAACCGGACAGATGATTTTCCTCTGATTGCCGTAAGGCGTTGAGCACGGCCAGCGTCCGGGTGGGGGACCACTGGGAGAACTGGATGATTTTCCTCTGATTGCCGTAAGGCGTTGAGCACTGGAGGCAACCTGGCCTGAGCTTCCGCTCCGAGTTATGATTTTCCTCTGATTGCCGTAAGGCGTTGAGCACAGGGCGAGGCAACCTACCAGCTCAACAACCTGGCCGAATGATTTTCCTCTGATTGCCGTAAGGCGTTGAGCACAAACAGTAGAGCGGACGAAGAGTGGCCTGAGGCCCAATGATTTTCCTCTGATTGCCGTAAGGCGTTGAGCACAACGGAATCCCGGACTTCATCACCCGCCCGGACCTCATGATTTTCCTCTGATTGCCGTAAGGCGTTGAGCACAAAACACGACACGGCCCCCTTGCCCGGAGCGGCTCCATGATTTTCCTCTGATTGCCGTAAGGCGTCTTGCTTTCCCTCTGCAGGTTTTGCATCCGAACTCGAGGCAGAGATGGGATCAGATGATCTGTCCGTCGGATGTTATTCTCCCCTTTAGCTTACCGGCTCGCTCTTCGGCCTCATCCATAACCCTGTCCAGTTGCTCCAGCACCTCACCCGGATGCTTTTCCAATACTCGCAGGGAGAGGGCCATCCGTCCCTTGGCCTCATCCACGTCGACCACAACAGCTTTGATGCGTTGGCCTGGTTTGAACAAATCTGACAGTGAGGCTACAAAATTTTGGCTGACCTGCTTGATGTGCAACAGCCCGGTCACCCCTTCTTCCAAGTCCACAAACACACCGAAGGGTTTTAGTCCGCTGACTTTGCCTTCCACCACTTGGCCGCTGGTGTAGCGGCTCAGGTTCTCGGATTTCACAGCCGCCCGCTGGGAAAGCACCAGCTTGTTGGCTTCCGGATTCACCTCGATAAAGCTTGCCGTTAAGGATTGCCCCACCAACTCCTCCAAACCTTCCCGTTGGCTGAGGTGGGAGCGGGGAATGAAGCCGCGCAGCCCTTGCACATCCACCACCACCCCGCCTTTGTTGGTGGCGATCACCGGAACGGTTACCGTCTGGCCGTTGGCTTGCTTCTGGGCCAGCTCTTCCCAAAGCCGCTTCAGCCTGAGCCGCCGCGCCGAGAGCAGAATTTGTCCTTCTGCATCTTCTCGCAGGATGAGAAACTCGGCCTCTGTCTTTAAGGGAAAGAGGGCACTCAAATCTTCCCCTGGGCGGATCCCTGCTTCTTTGAGGGGCAAAAAGGCCGGGGATTTACCGCCAATATCCACCAGAGCGCCATCGTTCTGATGTTGGAAGATGCGGCCTTGCACCACCTGCCCCGGTTGAAAGCTGAGGTTTTGCTTGTCTAAAGCCTGGGCAAAATCTTCCGCAGAAAACGTGTCAGCAGCCTGAGAGCGAGAAGAGCGAACGGTCATGGAAGGGGCTCAATTCAAAAAGCGATGGGTTTCAGGATAACCCAAAACCTGCCAAGGATCCCAGTCTTTGGCTTAAATGTAGTACATGAGCCGGGCCTGCTGCTGCTGTGCCTGGCGGTCGCAGAGGTCTTGTAGGGTGGTCTTCTGGAGAATGGCTACTGCCGCAGTTTGGGCATCTTGCCAGGCCTTCAGGAGCACTTCCCGCTCCGGGGTGAGATCGGCTGAGGGCAAGTCGCGAGAACGGGTGAGATCTTCCCCCTCAATGGCCTGAATAACGTCCCACAGCGAGATCTGCCAGGGCGCTCGGGCCAGGGAGTAGCCCCCTTTGGCTCCCCGTTGGCTGCGCACCAACCCCTGTCTGCGCAAGGTGGCCAGCAGTTGCTCCAAATAGCGGTCGGGTATGGACTGATGGGCCGCGATTTCTTTGATCTGCAGCACCTGGCCATCGCTGTAGTGCTGGGCCAATTCCAGAAGGGCCAGGAGAGCATATTCACTTTTACAAGACAGTTCCAAGATATCCATCCTTTGTGGAGGGCTCAGGTCTATGATACTCCGGTTTTTCACTGGGGTTTAGCGGGTTCCGCCCTGGCCCACCGCTGGGATCCAGCCTGTAAGGTGGAATAGACCCCTTTGGGAATGGTTTATGGCGAGTGTCAGCACCCGATCTGGTTTGGCGCGGATCCCGGCAGAGCGGTTACAAAACTTACACCAACAGATTGGCAAGCTGATTGCCAACATCGAATCGGTGTTTCAGGGCAAGTCGCAGGTGGTGCAGACGGTGGTTATGGCCCTGGTTGCGGAAGGTCATGTTTTGCTTGAAGATGTGCCCGGTGTGGGCAAAACCACGTTGGCGAGGGCTATTGCCCAGAGTTTGGGGGCCAAGTTTCAACGGATTCAATTTACCAGTGACCTATTGCCGGCGGATATTCTTGGCCTCACCCTTTTCAATAAAGAAAAAGGGGATTTTGAATTTCGCCCCGGCCCCCTTTTTGCCCACGTGATCTTGGCGGATGAAATCAACCGCACCTCGCCCCGCACCCAGAGTGCTCTGCTCGAGGCAATGGCGGAAAAGCAGGTTTCGCTGGACAATCACACCTACCCGCTGCCGAGCCCATTTATGGTGTTGGCTACCCAAAACCCTTTGGAGTACCACGGCACCTATCCCCTCCCAGAAAGCCAGTTGGATCGGTTTTTGGTGCGGCTGTCGATTGGCTACCCCAGCCCTGAGATAGAGCGAGCCTTGCTGTTGCAGCGGCAACAGGCCGAGCCGGTGGATGATCTGCAGCCAGTTCTCTCCTTGATGGAGTTGCGGGAGATTCAGTCGGCGGTGGATCAGGTGTATTTGGACGGATCCCTGGCGGACTATCTTCTGCAGGTGGTGCAGGCCACTCGCGTGTCCAAGCTATTGCGAGCAGGGGTATCCACCCGTGGGGCGCTGGCCTTAGCACGGGCAGCACGAGCTCAGGCGCTGGTGAAGGGGCGCAGCTTTTGTTTGCCGGAAGATCTGCAAGCGCTGTTCGTCTCGGTACTGGCCCATCGGGTTTCCCTGGCTGGGTCGGGAGAGATGGCGGGCAACCGACGGCAAGAGGCAGAGGCGGTGATTCGGGATATTGTCTCCACGATTGAGCCGCCTGTTTGAGTTCTTGTTGAGCTGCAAATCCTTGGCTAACTCGCGCAGTAGTGCGGTGGTAGAGAGGGAAGCGAACAATATCAGCCCTCACTCTTACTTAGCCTGTCTCCCAGAAAGAGAGGGGAGATGGGGATCGACAGAAGGAGCTGTTGCATGACTATTTGACAACGACTACAGCTCCGTCTTTGTCCCAAGGTTGGGGTTCCTTTAGGAGCTTTCAGATTCCTGATCCACGTCATGAACTCGCCGCAGGGATCCCTGATTAAAGGCGGGAAAGCGCAGGTAGGGGTACTGCTCCTTAGCCTGCTGCAGCTCCTGAAAGGCGGGAGCTAGGTGATTTTTGGGGCAAACTCCTGTCACCACACACCAAAGCTTGGCGCGCGTCAGAGCCACAAAGGCTTGATTGCGTCGGATCAATTGCTGCTCTACAGATAACCCTGGCTCAGTGGTATTTTGAAACTGGCAGACATAGACTTTCCAGGCTTCATTGCCCTTGGCTCGAAAGATCCCAGAGAGGGTGACGTGTTTGGGCATGCGGAAAATGTCAGGCTCAGTATCTTCTCCGGCAATGATGGCGTGGATCCCCTTTTGCTTTAGCTTGGTTTGCAGCGCTTTCCAGTAGTTTTTGCCTGTTTTAAAACTGGCTAAGCTTGTAACCAGGAGATCTTCTGGCTCAAAGTGCCAGCACCGAATATCTTGCTCAATTTGCTGGGCAACCCAATTCTGCTCCTCTTCCTCAGAGGGGAAAGTACGCCAGATCAACAACGACTGGGGATCTACCTTTGGCTCAAAGGTTTCTTGATCGACGGCGTGGGAACTCTTGTAAGTTAAAACAACTGGGGATCCAGGCTTGCGGAAATCCCCTTCCACCACTTCATACCCCAGATTTTCCCACTGCTCTTTCTGGGTGACCCCCTGCAAAGGCTGACCTTGACGTAGAAGACCCATGTTGATAGCGTGAGCAGCCATCAGGATCACTTTGGGAGTTCGGTAGCAATTGCGCAGCACAACGGCCCGTCCCCCCAACTTTACTTTGGGCTTACCCGCTTCGTCCCGCCCAAAGAGCTCTGCTGTGCCTGGCACCGTCAGCGAGCCGATGCCCTGAGCCTCGTCAAACTTGCTCTGACAGACTTCCGAGATTTGCCGACGGATTTGTTCATAGAGAGATTGGGTGAAAAATACCACGGCGATATCCCAATCAGGGTGTTCGGCATAGATTTTGGCTGCCCTGCGGGTCAAGACTACAGTCTTACCGGTTCCGGCCAGGCCCCGGATCCGCTGCGGCCCCTCCGGGTACTGATTGGCAATTTTGCGTTGTTCTTCATCCAACTTCAAAATCCGCTCTTGGACGCGCCGAATCACCGCTTGCGGATCGTAATCATAGAAGACTTGGCCATCGCTGGGATCCCCTAAGTTCAGCCCTAAAGTTTTGAGGATGAGATCCCATTCCGTTTCACTCAGGGGAGTTTGAGCAGCCCGATCAACAGAGTACAGCGTTTGCCGCAACTGTTTTGGATTGTCCAAATCGTCTGCAAAAAGCAGTGCGCCGATGAAGGGGGGATCCCCAAAGCGCTCTTGCCATTCTTGTCGTCGGATCCGGGGCAGAGCTAGCCGGTATTGCCAGGTAAGCCGGGCTTGTAGGGATCGGGTTTCTAGATTTTGCTGTAACCCATTCTTGATCTGAAACATTTGGTTGTCGGCTTGTGCCAGAGGGGTCTCCACTTCCTTGTGCCACTCTCGCATGCGCCACTCGCCGCCGTTGATGGCCTCAATGTTGTGAAGGCTGCAGCCCTTGCACTCGAAGATCCAAAAGCCCAATTCAAAATGAATCAACAGGATATCCGGCTTAGCCCTAAGGTTGCCCTGAGCGTCGTAAACACTGAATTGATGGGGAAGATAACCTGCGTCGGATTCTAGAGCCTGCCGCAGCGCATTCCAAACCATCGCCTCAGCGGCTACCCCAGGTAAGCTGTCGTCCAGAGCGCCGTCAGGTTGAAAGTGCATGAGGGGTCCCCTGTATTTTTAACCCAATGTACAACAGGAAACCCAGCATCCTGAGGTGGCTAAGTCCAGGGGCACTAAAGCAACGAGTCGGGTCGAATTCGGGGATCCACCCACATCAGGAGCAGATCGGCCAACAAATTGCCCAGAATGAGCATGATGGCCCCCAGCAGAAGTCCGGCCATCACCACATTGATATCGAAACTTTGAACAGCTTCCAAGAGCAGCTTGCCCAGCCCCGGCCAGTTGAAGAAAAACTCGGCGATGAAGGAACCGCTGAGCAAATTGGCAAACTCAAAGCCCAGGATGGTAATCAAAGGGTTCACGGCGTTGCGCAGGGCATGCAGCCAGATCACCCGCCACTCCGGGATCCCACGCGCCCGTGCTGCCTGGATATAGTCCTGTCTCAGCACATCTAAGAAGTTGCCCCGCGTAATCCGCTGCAGGCCGGCAAAGCTGGTAATGCTCAAGGCGAGGGTGGGCAGAAGCAGGTGGCGGCCCAAATCCAGCAGTTTTTCCCCGACACTCAGCTCGGCAAAATCCACACTGGTCATGCCTCCCACCGGCAGCCAGCCGACATTCTGAGCCACAATCAGCAGCAAAATGGCCAGCACAAAGCTGGGCATGGCCTGGCCCAGATAGCTGAACAACTGCAGTGCCCGATCCAAGGGAGTGTTCTGTCGCAGCGCCCCCAGGATCCCAAGGGGAATGGAGATCATCCAGGTGAGCAAAATGGAAGACACCGCCAGCAGCAGGGTGGCCCCAGCCCGAGAGGCGATCAACCCCAACACGGGAACCCGGTAGGTATAGCTCATGCCGAAATCCCCCTGTAGCAGGTTGCCCAGCCAGGTCAAATACTGCCAAACCAAAGGCTTGTCCAACCCCAGCCGCGCCTCCTCTTGGGCAATGAACTCTTGGCTGAAACTGGGATCCGCCCGCAAGGGATCCAAAAAGTCCCCAGGGGCCAGTTGCAACAGCAAAAAACTGAGCACCGTAATCAACAGCAGCACCGGCACGGCTTGGGTAATCCGCTGCAAAACCAAGGCCAGGGGGGGCCAAAGGCCAAAAGCGCGGGAATGGGAAGGCGGGGAAGAGGTTACAGCCACAGATGCCGATGGATGTTAGATATGCTTTTTGGGTTGGGCTCTCATCAAACTATGCTGACATCTCTGCGGCCAGATTTCCAGCATGGGATCCCTGCCGAAGTTTGCCAAGTTGAGCGGCTCTCTTGCAGGGGAATTCCGGCAGACGGAAGCTAAGGCGGTACACTAGTCAGAAGCTTTTTTCATCGAGTCCCGTTGGGAAGACCTCTTGCGAAACCTGTTTCTTACCGGCGCTAGCGGCTGCCTGGGGCACTACGTGTTGGAGCGCCTGGCCCAGCAAAGGGATCCCGATTTTCCTGAGCAGCCTGCCTACCACCTGTACGTTCTCATCCGCGAGACCAGCCGCCTGCGGCTACCCCCGGAGCGGCTGCCTGCCCCCATCACTTGGGTACCCGGCGATCTCCTACGCATCCGGGAACAGGCTGCCCTGCTGCGGCAGATGGATGGGCTGATCCACATGGCGGCAGCTTGGGGGGATCCCACCCTGGCTTGGGCTGTGAATGTCACCCACACTCTGGAACTCTTTCGGTTGTTGGATCCGGAGCGCTGTCAGCAGGTAATCTACTTTTCCACAGCCAGCCTTTTGAACCAGGCCCTAGAGCCCTTGACCATCGCCGGACGGGCCGGCACCGACTACATCCGCAGCAAGTACGAGATGCTGATGCGGCGGCAGGAAAGCGGCTTCTGGCCGGATCGCCTGCTCACCCTCTATCCCACCCTATTGTTTGGAGGCAGCCCCCATCATCCCTATTCCCACATCACTGCCGGCCTCAGGGATGTCCTCCGTTGGCTGGATCTGATCCGCTTTTTGCGGGTGGACGCCAGCTTCCACTTCATCCATGCTGCCGATGTGGCCGAGATGGTCGCCCACTGGGTGGCTCATCCCCCAGGCGCAGGAGATTGGGTGTTGGGCAATCCCCCCTTGTCTTTGGATGAATGCGTAGAACAGGTGTGTGCCTATTTCAAAAAGCGGATCTATTTCCGCCTACCTCTGCCCTTGGCTCTGGTTCGCGGCTTGGCCTTTTTGTTTCGAGTGCAGCTTTCCGAGTGGGATGAGTTCTGTCTGCGCCACCGCCATTTTGTTTACCCGGCCCTTTCTCCAGAAAGCCTAGGTTTGCGCTGCCGATTCCCTACCTTGGCCTCTCTTCTGGATGCCTACCTTTGAGCCAGACGGGGATCAACTGTGGGGGGCAGCCGGGTCAACCGCCAAGCCTTGAAGCTGGGCTGCAATGCGCTCTCGGTTGAGGTTTTGCCCAATCAGCACCAGTCGGGTCAAGCGCGGCTCTTGGGGTCGCCAGGGGCGGTCGTAGTAGGTTTCAAAGCGGGATCCCACCCCCTGCAGCACCAGGCGCATCGGCTTATGGGGAACGGCCACAAACCCTTTTATCCGGTAAAGACATTCCTCTTGGGCCAACCGGCGTAGCTGGGCCACCAGGGATCCCGGCTCATAGCCCCCCTCCAGGCTGAGGTAGAAAGACTCAAAAGCTTCGTGCTCATGCTTCTCCTCGTGGTCGTGGTGGCTGGGGCGGCACTCCAACTGATCTTCCACAGCTGCATTGAAGCCCAAGAGCACTTCCGGGGAGACCTGGCCCCGCTCACAGGGGAGAATTTGGATCCCAGGGGGCAAGCGATGGCGCAGCCAGCTTTCCACTTGCGCCTGTTGCTCAGAGGAGATCTGATCCACCTTGGTCAGCAACACCAAGTCGGCGCAGCTCAACTGATCCTCAAACAGCTCCTCAATGGGAGTCTCATGATCCAAGCTCTCATCTGCCTGCCGCTGGGCCTCCAGCGCCGCCAGATCGCCCACCAGTTGCTCAGAGGCCAGAGCCTGACCGTCCACCACAGTAATCACCGCATCTACCGTGGCGCCTGTACGGATGGTGGGCCAGCGGAAAGCCTGCACCAGGGGCTTGGGCAAGGCCAATCCTGAAGTCTCGATCAGGATGCAGTCCAGCTCTGCCCGCCGTTGCAACAAAGCTTCCATGGTGGGCAAGAACTCCTCCTGCACCGTGCAGCAGAGACAGCCGTTGGCCAGCTCCAAAATGGGGATGGATCCCTCCCCCTCACACCGTTGGCAGTCCCGCAGCAACTCTCCGTCGATGCCCACTTCGCCAAACTCATTCACCAACACGGCAATGCGGCGGCCCTGGTTGTTGAGCAAAAGGTGACGGATCAAAGTGGTCTTGCCGGATCCCAAAAATCCGGTGATGACCGTAACCGGCAGCTTGTGCATCTTCTCGGACGACTCAGTGCTCTTCAGTTTCCACCCCCAACTCTCTTTCTGCCAATCCTTGAGGGGGGGATGCCCAAAAAAGGCCCCCAATGTGGGGGCCAAGCCAAACCATTGAGACCGTTGTACTAACCCAAGGTTAGCGGATTGGCTTCATCCGGTAAACTGGCTCATTCTCGCGGTTGATCCCTTTCTCAAAACCGGCAGCAGCAGCGCGGGCGCGACCGGCATGCCACAGGTGACCCACGAAGAACAGGAAGCCAAAGATGAAGTTGTGAGCAGCCAACCAGGTGCGCGGGCTAGTGAAGTTCACTGTGTTGATCTCAGTAGCCACACCGCCCACCGAGTTCAGGGATCCCAGCGGCGCGTGGGTCATGTACTCCACCGCACGGCGAGCTTGCCAAGGTTGGATGTCGTTCTTCAACTTATCCAAGTCCAGGCCATTGGGGCCCAGCAGTGGCTCTTTCCAAGGAGCGCGCACATCCCAGAAACGCATCGTCTCGCCGCCAAAGATGATCTCGCCCGTGGGGGAGCGCATCAGGTATTTACCCAGACCGGTAGGACCTTGGGCCTGACCAATGTTCGCCCCTAAGCGCTGGTCGCGCACGATGAACGTAAGAGCTTGAGCTTGAGATGCTTCTGGGCCAGTGGGGCCGTAGAACTCGCTGGGGTAAACGGTGTTGTTGAACCAGATGTAGCAGGTGGCAATGAAGCTCATCAGGGAAACTGCCGCCAAGCTGTAGGAGAGATAGGCCTCCCCAGACCAGATGAAGGCGCGGCGGGCCCAACCAAAGGGCTTGGTGAGGATGTGCCAGATCCCACCGGCAATGCAGATGATGCCGATATAAATGTGGCCACCAATCACATCCTCCATGTTGTCAACGCTGATGATCCAGCCTTCCCCACCAAAGGGAGATTTGAACAAGTAGCCGAAGATCACAGCGGGGTTCAAGGTGGGGTTGGTGATCACCCGCACATCGCCACCCCCTGGAGCCCAGGTGTCATAGACACCGCCAAACCACATGGCCTTGGCCACCAACAGGAAAGCCCCCAACCCCAACAGGATCAGGTGAATGCCCAGGATGGTGGTCATCTTGTTCTTGTCTTTCCAGTCGTAGCCGAAGAAGGGGAAAGACTGCTCCAGGGTTTCCGGGCCCCGTACTGCATGGTAAATGCCCCCCAACCCCAGCACGGCACTGGAGATCAAGTGCAGCACCCCGATCACAAAGTAAGGGTAGGTGTCGATCACCTCGCCGCCGGGACCAACCCCCCAGCCCAGAGTGGCTATGTGGGGCATCAAGATCAGGCCCTGCTCATACATGGGCCGATCTGGCGTGAAGTGAGCCACCTCAAACAGCAGCATCGCTCCTGCCCAGAAGACGATCAAACCGGCATGGGCCACATGGGCACCCAAAAGCCGACCGGAAAGATTGATCAAGCGAGCATTCCCCGCCCACCAGGCAAATCCGCCTTGGGTGCGATCCTGCATCACTGCGGAACCGAACGTCGTTGAAGTCACTGAGGCCAGCCTCCAAAAACAGTAACAACCAATGCCATCAAAAGAGGGATCCAAAACCAAAGGGCTTGGTAAGGGCCGAGCGCCTAGCCATCGAATCCAGGGATCCAACAGGCGAACGCTCGACCTCAACACTCAGCATGCAAGGGATCTAGAAAACTCGAGCGTTCGAGAGCTAGCACCTGCTCAGAGCGCATTGCCGCGGGGGAGGACTTCTTCCGGGAACTCAAAGCGCTCATGCGGCTGGTCTTGCGGCGCCATCCAC
>ENA-ORXB01000752-ORXB01000752.1-sediment-metagenome-genome-assembly--contig:-NODE-752-length-54143-cov-76.942607_pt1 | contig 54143 bp, 51 predicted proteins | sample MGYA00237863_ERZ511475 | MGnify/ENA primary metagenome ERZ511475 (study PRJEB26305, sample SAMN06343858) | sediment metagenome | isolation source: hot spring sediment | place: Canada: British Columbia... | reverse complement strand
GCTTCAATGGGGCCGTGACCTTGCGGTCACGGAAACACGCACGCCAAGCTGCCGCCGCGAGAGGTCTACTGGCTTCAATGGGGCCGTGACCTTGCGGTCACGGAAACACCGACGGCCGAAGGGCGTGGCCATCTGGCAGAGCCCGCTTCAATGGGGCCGTGACCTTGCGGTCACGGAAACACGCACGCCAAGCTGCCGCCGCGAGAGGTCTACTGGCTTCAATGGGGCCGTGACCTTGCGGTCACGGAAACGGACCTCACGGGCGCCCACCTCCCGCTTGAGGTCCGCCACGCTTCAATGGGGCCGTGACCTTGCGGTCACGGAAACCCCGGCGGCGGGCGAATAGGTGGGCAACCGGTTGGCCGCTTCAATGGGGCCGTGACCTTGCGGTCACGGAAACTGGGACGCCACGGACATCCCCAGGAGGTCCCTCAGAGGGCTTCAATGGGGCCGTGACCTTGCGGTCACGGAAACGTCCGCCCATGACCCCGGACAGCAACGCCATAACAGGCTTCAATGGGGCCGTGACCTTGCGGTCACGGAAACCGCCCCCGCGCCTGGCGCTACAGCCTTCGCCAGCAAAGCTTCAATGGGGCCGTGACCTTGCGGTCACGGAAACGTCATGTCCTTCAGGAAAGTCACGAGCCCGTGCCTCCGCTTCAATGGGGCCGTGACCTTGCGGTCACGGAAACGATGCAGACGTATCTCGCCCCTCTGCACGGACCACAGGCTTCAATGGGGCCGTGACCTTGCGGTCACGGAAACCCTGTGCGTTCGGAGCTATCGCCGCGTCCACGTAGTAGGCTTCAATGGGGCCGTGACCTTGCGGTCACGGAAACGCTCAGAGCCCTGAAGAGGCGGCACGCATAGCACTCGCTTCAATGGGGCCGTGACCTTGCGGTCACGGAAACGTCACGATTGGGCGGACGCGCTACTGGTGGCAGAATACGGCTTCAATGGGGCCGTGACCTTGCGGTCACGGAAACCCAGTACTAGCTGGGTTTGCGCCGACACCCGCAGAGGCTTCAATGGGGCCGTGACCTTGCGGTCACGGAAACGTCAGGGCGGCCAGGGCCCCGAGGGCCAGGGCGAGCAGCTTCAATGGGGCCGTGACCTTGCGGTCACGGAAACCTGATCCGGCTGTGCCCTGGCCCACGTGTCGTCGCTGCTTCAATGGGGCCGTGACCTTGCGGTCACGGAAACCTGATCGCCTCGCTGTCAATCGCGTCGCGGGTGTCGCCGCTTCAATGGGGCCGTGACCTTGCGGTCACGGAAACGGCAGGAAGGCCCGCGTTGATCTCCCGTGGGTACCTACGAGCTTCAATGGGGCCGTGACCTTGCGGTCACGGAAACCCCTGGTTCTGCGGCCGGGCCTCGAGGACCGCGAAGGCGCTTCAATGGGGCCGTGACCTTGCGGTCACGGAAACCACGGGAGTCCCCGCTCGCAGTCGGGCCTCCACCGTGCTTCAATGGGGCCGTGACCTTGCGGTCACGGAAACATCTTTGGCTTCTTCAAGTATCTCCTCCGGAACCTGAAGCTTCAATGGGGCCGTGACCTTGCGGTCACGGAAACCCGGACACAGCCCGGGATGCAGGGCGTACTGGAGGTGCTTCAATGGGGCCGTGACCTTGCGGTCACGGAAACGTGTCCCACGTCAGAGCCCAGCCGCCCATGTAGTACGCTTCAATGGGGCCGTGACCTTGCGGTCACGGAAACAGCTGACTCGGAAACCGTCCTGAGGTATTGCTATCAAGCTTCAATGGGGCCGTGACCTTGCGGTCACGGAAACCGGACCATCAGAGACTGAACAGGCTGGGGAGTAACATCGCTTCAATGGGGCCGTGACCTTGCGGTCACGGAAACGTCTGCTCCCGGAGGCCGTGGCGCGGAGGATGTTCGAGCTTCAATGGGGCCGTGACCTTGCGGTCACGGAAACCGCTGTGGACGCCGCAGCGCGGGCACTTCACGGTCGCTTCAATGGGGCCGTGACCTTGCGGTCACGGAAACTACGAGGTGGCCGCACGCATTGCTGCGGACCACGAGCTTCAATGGGGCCGTGACCTTGCGGTCACGGAAACCACGCCGATCGTGACCACCTCGGAGGGCTGCTTCGTGCTTCAATGGGGCCGTGACCTTGCGGTCACGGAAACTTGCAGTCGCCTGAGGTCCAGGTGACCGTGGACTTGCTTCAATGGGGCCGTGACCTTGCGGTCACGGAAACGTACGGCAGCGCCCACGGCCTGCGCCAGGACTGCAGCTTCAATGGGGCCGTGACCTTGCGGTCACGGAAACGTGGTAGGGTCGCTCAGTCTGAGCGGGTTAGATTTGCTTCAATGGGGCCGTGACCTTGCGGTCACGGAAACCACCGTGCACCCTGCGCCGGCAGCATCTATAGCCTTGCTTCAATGGGGCCGTGACCTTGCGGTCACGGAAACCATATCAGTGGTGCTGACAGGGCTTTTAGTGGTGGAGCTTCAATGGGGCCGTGACCTTGCGGTCACGGAAACGATTCGCACGCCTCGCATTGCTCCCATACTTTCCCGGCTTCAATGGGGCCGTGACCTTGCGGTCACGGAAACTGAAGGTGATCGTGATGGTCGGGTTCGCAGCAGGCGCTTCAATGGGGCCGTGACCTTGCGGTCACGGAAACACGCACGCGCGGCTTCCTCCGCGCGAGGTCTACTGGCTTCAATGGGGCCGTGACCTTGCGGTCACGGAAACAAGGGTCGATGAGGCCGCACGCCTGGTACACGCGGAAGACGCTTCAATGGGGCCGTGACCTTGCGGTCACGGAAACGTCGTCGCCCTGCTGCTTCTCGAAGACGGCGATCAGGCTTCAATGGGGCCGTGACCTTGCGGTCACGGAAACGAACCGAGCGCTGCATGTTTATGCAGCCGGATGCATGCTTCAATGGGGCCGTGACCTTGCGGTCACGGAAACGTGGAGAGCGCCGGGGTCGTGCGGGTCGTCTTCTAGCTTCAATGGGGCCGTGACCTTGCGGTCACGGAAACGATGTTGCCGCAGTGCGGGCAGCGCGCCTCTTCCCAGCTTCAATGGGGCCGTGACCTTGCGGTCACGGAAACCCCATTCCGGCTGCTGCACTTCGCGGACGAGTTTTTGCTTCAATGGGGCCGTGACCTTGCGGTCACGGAAACCTTCCCGCCACGCCTGGAGCCACTCGGCGTGGGAGGCGCTTCAATGGGGCCGTGACCTTGCGGTCACGGAAACCTGTTGTTCCCGCTCGTCGCCGCGAGAAGGAACATCAAGCTTCAATGGGGCCGTGACCTTGCGGTCACGGAAACGTGCTCGGCCAGTTCGGCCCCGTCCTGCCCGTGCTGGCGCTTCAATGGGGCCGTGACCTTGCGGTCACGGAAACTAGACTCCCAGCGGAGGTTCCTCAACGTAAGGTCCTTGCTTCAATGGGGCCGTGACCTTGCGGTCACGGAAACTGGGCGATCCGACGCCACCCGCGCTGTATCCCGGGGTAGCTTCAATGGGGCCGTGACCTTGCGGTCACGGAAACGGACAGGGCACCGAGGGAAAGGGCCAGTAGAAGGAAGGCGCTTCAATGGGGCCGTGACCTTGCGGTCACGGAAACTGCGCGAGGAGCATCGTGTCATCGAAACGGCCCTGGCTTCAATGGGGCCGTGACCTTGCGGTCACGGAAACTGACGGAGACGAGCCGCAAGCGGGCACCCTACCTGGAGGCTTCAATGGGGCCGTGACCTTGCGGTCACGGAAACAATTCGCGGACGCGTGCGCGGCAGCCGAGGAGGGGGGCTTCAATGGGGCCGTGACCTTGCGGTCACGGAAACCCGTCCATCCTGTAGGTTCCGCTCGGCATCGTCAGGCTTCAATGGGGCCGTGACCTTGCGGTCACGGAAACCGTTAAAGCAGCGACTGGAGCGGCGTCGTGAGTCCACGCTTCAATGGGGCCGTGACCTTGCGGTCACGGAAACGTCAGTACCAACAACAACCGTATTGGAGTACATATCAGCTTCAATGGGGCCGTGACCTTGCGGTCACGGAAACGACCCTCAGGTGGCAAGGGCCGATTGTACAGCCAGGAGCTTCAATGGGGCCGTGACCTTGCGGTCACGGAAACGTCGCGCGTAAGAAAACCCGCCCGGCGGATGCCGGAGCTTCAATGGGGCCGTGACCTTGCGGTCACGGAAACACTTGAGATCCAGCCGCCATGAGTTCAGGCCGATGCTTCAATGGGGCCGTGACCTTGCGGTCACGGAAACCCAAGTGCCTGGCCGCGCAGGCCCTCCATGAACTCATGCTTCAATGGGGCCGTGACCTTGCGGTCACGGAAACACCTGCGGGCAGGACAGGACGCCAGAAGCCGCTCACGCTTCAATGGGGCCGTGACCTTGCGGTCACGGAAACCAGCAGGGGATGGGCATCTTCAACGAGGTGGCAAAGCTTCAATGGGGCCGTGACCTTGCGGTCACGGAAACGGGAACCCGCCCAAGGCAAAGCTGGTGGCGCTTCTGCAGCTTCAATGGGGCCGTGACCTTGCGGTCACGGAAACGCGAATGCGGCCGGATCCGGCAGGACCTGGGCCAGGCTTCAATGGGGCCGTGACCTTGCGGTCACGGAAACGCGAGTCGGTTCCCGGAGCGCGGCTGCTCATCCCGTTCATGCTTCAATGGGGCCGTGACCTTGCGGTCACGGAAACGGCGCGCGCTGCGAACCGCGCCAATCAAGGATTCTAGCGTATCCGCGCGAGCGGTGCGCGCCGGGCTCCATCCAGAGCCTCTGGCCACCGTGTCCCCGGCGCAGGCGCGTTGTCCCCGAAGGCCCTGCCCAGGGTAGTTTCGAGCGCCCTCGGGTCGTGCACCGCCACCTCGCCGCTCGCACGCGGGGCCGGACTCGCGCAATGCCTCTCTCCCGGCCCGTCGCCCGCTTTCAATTGTCAAGGATCCCGGCCCGCTACACCACCACGCAGCGGTCCCTTTCCACTACCTTCTTCTCCCCCAGCTGCCGGATCCTGCGCGCCGCTGCACCCTCCGCCGGGCCCAGGTCGATCACCACTACGGAGTCCTCCGACAGCCGGACTACCTGCCGCACCGCGTCCTCCATCAACACGCGTTCAGTGGCCGACAGGTCGCACACGAACACCGAGTACTGCAGGGGATCACCGTAGCCCAGCATCGTCCGGTGCATCCGCCGCAGCCGCTTCGGCTCCCGCACGTCGTAACAGACCACGTACCGGTTCCGGCTCATCGCGTGGTAAAGGGCCTGTACTCTGAGATCTCTCCGGCAATCGCCCTCGCGAGCAGCCTTGCCTGCACCTCCACCACCCGTCTGTAGCTGGCCTGGTAGCCGAACAGGGGATGCCGGACCAGCGTGTCCATCCGCGCCTCGTAGCCCTCAATGACACGCCGGCGAGCACTGTCCTTCAGCGCGCACGCGGGGCCCCGCCTCACGAAGTCGTCCGACGAAAGCACCCGGTTGTTCACCAGCCACAACGCCACGGAGTCCGCCACGATGGGCCGGAACTCCTCCATCAGGTCCAGAGCCAGGGACGGTCTACCGGGACGCATCCGGTGGTAGACGCCCCGGAACGGGTCCAGACCCACTGCCAGTAGCGCCCGGAGGGCGTCCTTCAGCAGCAGGGCGTACAGAAACGAAAGCACCGCGTTCACCGGGTCCGGAGGGGGCCGCCGGTCCCTCCCGGCCACGTCGAACCCCATGGGGTCTTTCAGCATCCCGGCAAAGTGGGCGAAGTACACTCGCGCCCCGAGCCCCTCGATACCGAACAGTCGGTCGGCGTCGGCTGCCTGCCTGGCCGCCTTGGCCAGTCTCGCCAGCTCGCGCAGGGCACCGGGTGGGCAGTCCGGGTGGTTCCGCCGCAGCAGGGTCCGCTGGTTCTGGAGCTTTCCCGCGACGATAGCTCTCGCGATGGGCAAGCTCCTCTGGGGATCGTCGGCGACGCGGTACTGCTCGACCCGCAGTGGCGCGTTGTGTTCGACCACGGCTGCAGTCACCGCGGCCAGCCACCCACCGTAGGTGTGGTGAAAGATGGGTACCCCACGCTCGGCCAGCGCGCGGATCGCCTGGGCAGTTACCTGCACGTTCCCGTAGACCGACACCTGAGAGACGTCCAGCAACCGTACCGATACCGCCTCCCCTCCGCCCCTCTTGGTTACCGTGATCCGCTCTCCGGACCTGCCGACCACCGCTCCCTGTTCGACCACGTACAGGGGGGCCGCGTCGTCCCGTGCCGGCACGAGCCGCCGCACTTCGCTCGATCCCTCTCCACGGAGGTAAGCCGTCTCATCCGGAAGGCATATACCCACCAGCGAGCACCTCGGGCACTTAGGACTCTCCACAAGTGGCGGTGGTGGGAGCGGGGATTCGGCAACGCGCCGTAACTCCTCCAGCACAGCCAGCGTCCTATCCACCAACGCCGCGTCGAAGTGTACCCTCACCCGCTGCCTAGTCCCCGCGTAATAGATCTCCCCCTCTTCGCACCTGTACCCGTTCTCTCGGAGCACCAGTCCCTGCACGCAAAGCTGGACCCGCTCCGGCTCCCAAGGGCCGTCCCTGCCGGGGCTCCCCTTTTTGTAGTCCACAGGTCGTACCGACCCATCCTCGGTTTCCACCACGTCCATTCTCGCGATCAGCCCCAGCCGCGGTGCTGACAGCAAAACCGACCGGGCCTCCAGGCGGGCGTCAGCCTCGAGCTCATCCGGAGCGGGGAACCGGCCTGTCTCCACTTCCGCTCGGCGATGCACGACAGCCCCTTTTACAGTATCTTCGTTTTCCGTCCACTCCCCTTGCACCCACTCGAGGTAGAAAAGGCGGGGGCAGTACACAAACTCGTTCACCATCCGGGCCGGGACGAGCTCAGGGACATCCTTCACCCCGACCACCCCGCCGCCGCGGTCAACTCACCGGCCCACACAATGCGCGCCGGGGTGAAGTAGACGTGTGCCCCCCTCTCCCCGAGGAACCGCCGGGCCGAGGCCACCACCGCGACCCCGAGCGCCTGGAGCGCGGCCTCCTGTCGATGGGGCTCGAAGAGAGCCGGATGCGCGAGCAGGCTCCGGACCACGTCCGCACCCGCGGGGGGCGTCCAGAGGGGCCAGCGGAGCTCCTGACCGCGGAAACCAACGGCCTCGCCCGACCAGGTCATCGGGAACAGGACCAGCGCCTCAAAGGCCAGGCGGTTGGCTCCCCACTCGGTCCGGATGGGGTGGACCGGGTCCCTGGCGGGATCGCGGGCTCTCAGGGCGTAGGGGCGGAAGTCCGACGGATCCCAGCGGAAGGTGAACCGCGTGTCCTCGTAGGTCCACGGCTGGAACAGGGCCCGTGCCACGTGGTCCTTGGATAGGCGGTCGGGATCGGACAGCGCCCGGAGGGTGTCCAGGAAGTGCATGTGGCCGGCCCCCGTGAGGGCGCGCAAGGGAGAGGGGCGCACCTCCTGGCTGGAACCCACGTGGGCCATGAGTGCGGCCAGGAGATCCGCGGCCCGCCGGTCGCCCCGGCCCTCCCAGAAGGTGGTCGCCCGCTCCCTCAGGACCGCCCCCGAGACGCGCAGGTTTCGCTCCAGCCCCTCCAGTGCCTCGAGGGCGCGCGGGTCCGTGACCTGGGCATGCACGACCTCCACGATCTCGCTTTCCGAGACGGGAGGCTCGACGTGAAAGACGGGCCGCCAGCCGCCGGCCCCGGGCCCAGTCCTGGGCATCGCCCAGCTCAGCCGCACGGTTCGTTCGGGCCACGCCCTGGTCAGCACCACGAGGGTGCCGAGGGAGGTCAGGAAGCCGAGGAGGTTCAGGCCCTCGGGTCCGATGGCGAGGTGGCTACGGGTCACCGCCACCCCTCCCCTTCCCGCATCTGGGGGCCGTCCGCCGTCTGCTCGTGCTCGCTCTGGCGCCAATCGGCCAAGCGGAGGATGGCCTCGAGGTACGCCAGCCCCCACCAGCCATAGCGGCGCACAAGCCTCCAGAACCGTTCCGCCGCCCCGTCCAGGCGCAAGGCCTCCTCCACGCTGTCCGCGTGGAGCGTGGCCCCATCCCATTCCAGCGTGCAGGCCGCGGGAAGGCGGTGCTCCGTACCCGGGAGGAAAGGCCGGGCGCCACCGTGGTGGCTGGCGATGAGGTGGAGCACCAGCTCGGGGTCGCCCGCCTCCGCCAGGAGGGCAGGGGTCGAGGCCGCCAGGGCAACGGAGAGCGCTTCGTGCCGCCAGCCTGGAGGCAGGCCCGCCCGCAACCGCGCCTGGTGCAGCGCCGGCCGGTCCCGCGGGTCCATGGCCGACTTGGCCAGCAAAGGTCCGGCCGACGCCGCCTCGGCGTCGCCTCCGTAAAGCCACGCCTGGAAACGCGGCTCGGCTTTGCCCAGGTCGTGGAGCCGCGCGGCCAGGGCGAGGTCACGCACCACGGGCTCGGGCAGCCGGAGCAGCGATCCCGCCTCGCGCACCCGCGCCTCAACCCCTTCTAAGTGCTCCCGGAGGGTCACCCGCCGGCCGACGGCCGCCGCGCGCGCACCGTGGTCGGTGCTCGCCCGCTGCACGGGAGCCAGCAGGACAACCCCCCGCCCGTCGGGATAGGCGATCCCGCGGCACCGCTCCCCGCGGAGCCGGCGGGCGACCGCCGTGACCCCTTCGTCGCTGGCATGCTCAACCAGGAGATCGAGCAACTCCCGCTGTACCCGTGAGGCCTCTTCCCGCGCGTCCGCCGCCAGGAGCGCCATGAGGGTCTCCAGGCGGGCTCGGGCTGCCTCTCCGGGCTCGTCCCCAAGCCAGGCCGCCAACGTCGCCGGGTGCAGGCGGAGCCGGTCGCCCGCCGACGCCTCCCCCCGGTCGGGAACCGCACGGCGGCTGGCGGCGTGCCACCCGAACTCGTCGCAGCCCCCGTACTCGGCGGGCACCACGATGGTGTCTCCCGGGCGGATGCGGTCGGGCGAGATCACCTCGGGCTCCTCCCCGGTGCCGCGCCACCGGAGGCAGGGCCGGCCCGCCGCCGGCGACGGCGGCACGTCGCCCCTCCCTTCCACGTCCGAGGTATCGGCCGGCTCACCGGACAACCAGCGCCGCACCACCCACACCGGTAAGTCCATGGCCTCCCCGGCCTGTGGAGGGAACAGGGCCACGGTCTCCGCCCACCGGTCCACCTCGCCGGGCGGGAGATCCACCCTCCAGACCACCGCCACGTCGGGAGGCGCACTCTGGAAGCCGTGGAGCAAAGCCGCCACGTCCGGGTCCGGCTCCGGCAGGGGGCTCGTTTGGGTCAGGAGGTCCAGGTGCCCGGGCAGGAAGAGGGGCGCCTCCGGCGCCGGAGTCAGGTACGGCCGATGGTCCTCCAGACCGTCCAGGAGCGCTTCGAAGCCCCGCCAACCCGAGTCCAGGGGGACACGGCGGCGGGATCGTGCTGCGCGCTCGAGGAGGGACCAGGTCTTTCGGAGCGCCTGACCGTAGATCGGGTCGCTGCTCCGCCCGGCCAGCTGCTCCTCGGCCGCGACGAGGACGACCCGCGATTCCCCCCGCTCCCCCAAGCGGTCGACCCGGCCCAGCCGCTGCCGCAGCGCATCCAGCGCCGCCATCTCCGTCACCATGGCGTCGAAGTCGAGGTCCGCGCCCACCTCGATGGTTTGCGTGGCCACCACGATGAGGGGTTTCCCCATCGCGTCAGCGGTCCGGGAACGGCCGGCCCGCGTCCGGGGAAGCCAGGATGCCAGGAGCCGATCCCGGTCCACGGGCCGGACGCGGCCGGTCAGAAGGATCGCGTCCCAGCTATCCGCCTCGCCCCGGAGGACCTCGAAGACGTCACGGGCACGTTGCACGCGGTTGGTCACCACGGCCAGGACCCGTATCGTCGGATCCTCCCGCAGCAACCTCCTGGCCGCGCCTGCCAGGGCTCCCACGAGACCTGCTTCCGAGCCGGGGACCCTTACCAGCTCGGCCAGCTTCCGGGCCGCGAGGCGCCGCTCCAGGAGCGGGTCACCGGGCAGGCGCGCGGCACCTTCACCATCCGGATAGACCTCGCCGGCGGGGAGCTCCGGGGGTGTGGCGGTCAGGGCGACCGCCTGCCACACACCTCCCACGTCCACCTCAGAGAGAGTCCGGTAGCGTTCGACTGCCCGGAGGGTCTGGAGGAAGGCCTGAGAGAGGTGGGCCTCGTCCAGGAAGAGCACTGCGTCGGATCCGGTCAACCCGGCGTGGACGGAAAGCTCGTTCGTGGCGTCGCGAGGGTACCCGTAGCCCCGGAAGAGCAGGCGCGATCCCACCTGATCCACCGTGGAGACGGCGACGACCGGCTGCAGCGGGTTGCGGATCCACTCCCGCTCGATGTACCCGCCGCCCCGCAGGCGCACCACTTCCAGCGGCCGCGACGCATCCCACCCTCCGAGTTCCAGCAGGGCACGGGCAACCTCCCCGAGGGCATCCTGCCGGGCCACCGACTCCGCCAGGCGTCGGGCGATGGCGGACGCGCGCTCGTAGGCGGAATCCACCACGAGGCGCCGGTCCACCACGTACAGGACGCGGCGGGGTACCGGCAGCCCGTGCACCCCGGAACGCGCAAGCCAGTGGACGGCGATGTCCAGCACGGCGGTCTTGCCGGCCCCCGTGGGCAGGGCCACCACCGCAGGCCACCGGTGCGCCCGCGCAACCCGCTCGGCCAGGTCCGCCTGCCAGGCGAATGGTGGGTGGCCGTGGAGGAGCTCGAAGAACTCGGCAAACCCAGGGAATCCCGGCACCGTCCTCACTCCCCGAGCGGCAAGAACAGCCCAAGACCGCGGTAGCGGCCCCGGCCCAGGAGCACGGGTCCCGCCACGGGATCCCGGAAGGCCAGTACGGCATGGACCCGCGGCGACGGGCTGCCCGGAGGATAGGGCGGGAACTGGCGGGCCGGAGGCGCTCCCGGCACCAAGGCGGTGGGGCGGAGCACGACTTCCTCGGGTTCAGGCAGGGAGGCCCGCAGGCACGCCAGCCGCACATCCGCTTCGGCCTCGGATCCGAAGAGCTCGTCCGGATACCGGTCCAGCACCACCGGGGTCACCGACGCCCAGATCCGGGCAGGCCGGCACCAGCGCCAGGCTTGAAGGTTGAGCGGGAGATCGCTGGCCGGCAGCCTGCCCACCAGCTCAAGCCGCCAGGACCCCGGGCGGAGGTGGAGGACCTGCAAGGCGGTGAGCACGCGCCAGAGGGCCGCCCGCACACCCTCCAGCAGCCCCCTGGGGAGGGCTACCCCCAGCCCCAGCAGGTGTCCGCTGCTGCGCGGATGCCCCACCGCCGGGAAGGCGAGCCATCCCACGTGGGGGCGCTCTAGAGGCTCCCCGTTTGGTCCGCGACCCGTCACCTCCTCCGGAATCGGGGCATCCGGCGGCCCTCCGGCTGCTTCCGACCAGAGAGCCAGCACCGCCCTGCGCAGGGCGGAGGCGACGGCCGGCGCCGCGATGGCCGGTAGCTCAGGCCCCTCTAACTTCCGCAGGATCCAGAGACCCTCAAACGCTCCCCTGGCGATACCCGCCCGAACGGGGGCCGGATCGGGCGGGATCTCCTCATACGGCTGTAAGACAGCGGGGACCGCCCCCCGGATACCCGCCCGGAGATAGCGCTCGTGACCGCGGCGCAGGGATTCCAGCATCCCGGGAAAGGGAACCCGCACCAACAACCGGCCGCGCTGCGCGGGAGTCCAGGTTGGCCGTCCGGCCGGCGGGGCGACGGGTAGCAACCGGACCAGCGAGGAGGAGTGGCCGACCGAGGCCACCCGGGCGCACAGCCCGGCCAGGGCTTCTCGCAGCGTGGGGTCCGGGGAGGTAGCCCAGCCGTAGGTTACCGTGGCGTCCCCGACGAAAGCCGACGCGAAGCGCCTGAGCTGCCGTCCTCCCGCCTGGCCGCGGTACGCGGGGAAAACGGCCAGCCCCGTCGGATCGTTGACCGGCACGTAGACGTCGAGCAGCCTCGTCGGAGCCGGCTCCCCGGATACCCAGATGGCCGGTGGGTCTCGGTTCTCGAGCCACTCCAGTGCCCGCTCCTCCGAACCCTCGCCCGCCTCGAAATACGCTGCTGCCAGGGCGCTAAATACCCGGGCGGGGTGGGGCGGCCACTCTACCGCCTCCTCGTCCTCTAGGCGCTTTGCCGCTATCCGGCCCGTAAGGAACGTCAGTTCAAGCGCTAACCCCATTCGCCTTCCCACCCGGATCAATCCACGTGCCCCGCGGCGATCCGCTCCAGGTTCTTCTTGATGAGGTCAAGCAGCACTTCAGAGGGGCGCAGGGTGATCACCCGGGGTTCCCACCGGAAGCCGGCCCGCTGCAGCTCTTCCACCGCCTCTCCGTACAGCCTCAATGCCGCATCCAGCGTCAGGGTGATCTCCTCGGCCGGACCTGGAGCGTTGGGCACCAGCTCCATGCGGCGCTCCACCGGGTGGAGGACGCACCGCGAGCGCAGATCGTAACCCGCTTCCTCCTGGAGGAGCATGGCGCAGAGGCCCAGGGCGGCCAGGTACGTCCGGGCCGCGAGGTCTCGCCCCGGATGCCGCGCGCCCGCATCGTCGGGGAAGTACAGTTTCCGCAGCCCGGCGAGGGAGAGCACCGCGGTCCGCAGGGCATACGCCACCGTGACCCCCCCGGCGCCGATATCCGCGAGGACGTTCCCGTGATTAATCACGGAGGGGCGTCCTCCACGCTCCGAGCCGCGGATCAGCACCTTCGGGTTGCCCTGGTCATCGCGCCGCGCCTGTTCGGGGTCGGTGGTCCAGCCGAATGGGTTGTCGGCCTCGTAGATCGTCGCCGCCTCCCGCTGGATGCCCAGCGGGTCGACCCGAACCGCCGCCTTGCGTCCCTCCTCCGCTGCGATCCCCACGATCTCGGCCGCCAGTACTCGGGCGAACTTGGCCCCGAGCCCACCCGTTCCCAGCCCGGTGGAATCCCAGGTTCCGAATACGAGTGAAGGTGGCGAGAGTTCTAAGAGTCCTGTTGCATTCCATGGAGATGATTCCACGAATTTCTTGCCTAGCTCAGATCTGCGGAACTCCACCCCATCGAGATAGCTGTCCCGGAAGATCGCATCAGCAATGCGATGCGGTGCCTGCAGGACGCTCAAGCGTCCGTACTGAGGGAATCCTGCAGCGGCGAAGTCCACCTCCAGGTCAGGAAACGAGATTCTCCCTTGCCTACGCGCCTCGAGCAGAGCCTCCTCCATGCGGTTTGCCTGGGATTGTACGGAATCGAGCAGGACACAGCTTACAACTTCATCATCATTTATGCGGCGTGTCTCCGTTAGGTACCTGCCTCCTTGATAGGTGGGAGGATACAGCTTGTCCCCGGCACCGCCTGCGGGCATGAGCCGTGTAATCACGCGTATAGCCGTACCCGCACCCTGGACCGCCTCCTTGAGCTCAGCATAGGCCAGCCCCGCCATACCCCATCTCCTCCCTCCGACCGAGTGTGTGCCGAGCAAATGAGCGGCGGCCCCGCCGCCCCGCTCTTTCGTCTACCCCTCGATGCGCTCGCGCTCCTTATCGTCAAGTGCCTGGTTACGTGTTCGCTTCTTCTCCAGGGCTTCCTGCTCCTTCTTGTTCGGTTTCGGCTTCGGCTCGACGATGACCACGATGTTGGCTTCGCCATCACCGCGGCGGTTCACACGGCCGAGGCGCTGGACCATCCGCTCCCACGCCACGAGGTCGCAGACCATGTGGTCAGCATCGAGATCAACGCCGACTTCACCGGCAGACGTCGCGAACAGGAACACCTGGCGGGCGCACGCAACTTTGCTCCCTGCGATAAGCCCCAGCTCGTTCAGGCGGTCCTTCGCCTGCTCGCGTTCGAACACCCTGCGCGCGCCGACGAACAGTTTGGTCTCCACTTCGGCGGTCGGCGTCCGGACCTTCCTGTCGGCCTTGGCAAGCTTCTCGACGGCGTCCTTGGCCTTCTGCGCGACCTCCCGGCTGTCGGAGTAGACGATGACACGCACCGCCTTCTTTCCGCTCTCCGTCAGCCTCCACGCCTCTTCCGCCAGCTTGTCCTCCAGCGTCGTGTTCTCGCCTAGCGTCTCGATCCGCAGCGACTTCTTGGCGTTCAGCCGCTTCTTGACAACGTGGTGCTCCAAATCCTGGTCCGTCAGCCCAACAACATCTGGGGTGCGGGTGCATCCCGTGGCCGACAGCGCGAGTAGCTGAAACCGCGGAACAATCTGGTTCTCGTCGTTCCCGCGCGGACGAAATGCCGGCTCGGTCGCAAGGGTTCGCAGCAGGTGCTCGAAGGGCGGCACCGGGTGGGCTTCGTCGAGGACGACCAGGACATCCGCGCCCAGAAGCCCGGCATGATAAGGCCGCATCTTCCGGGGCCCGCCGTAGCCCTGGAACAGGAGCCGCGAGCCGACCATATCCACGGTTCCGACGATGATCGCCGGGGCTGCCGGATCTTCGAGCCACTCGCGGTTGTCGACGTACTGGCCGCGCAGCGTGGAGATCGGAAGCGATTGATCGGGGCGAAGACCGAGCTTTCCCTTCAAGGCCGCTTTGCCATCTACGAGGCTCCGTAGTTGCAGCGCGACATCCGTGGCTTGGTCGACCACCGGTCGGCGGTCCACGACGTAGACCAGACGCCGCGGCAGATTCGCGCCCAAGGCGCGGGCAACGAGCCAGATAGCCATCACCGCCGTCTTGCCGAGGCCCGTTGGGACGTCCAAGGCCTGCGGAATCTCGCCTTTCATGAAGCGGTTCAGGAGGTCTTCCTGCCACGGGAACGGGGTGTCGCCCTGCTCCAATCCAAGCGCACCCGCAAGCAGCGTCTTCGCATCCTGAACCATGGGATTATCCGTCATGGGCTCCACACTCCCGCCACCACCCGCCCGAAGGCCTCCTCCGTGCGCCCGCCGGGCGCCGTGAGCCAGAGGGATCGGGCATCGGCCTCGCCTAAGGGCTTCCCGTCGGCCCTCTTAACAAAGTAGGCGGCGCTTGGTGCCACCATGGCAAAGATCGGCTTAGATACGCTGGCTGCCATGCGCCAGCCCGAGATGTGGCCGCCACGAGATAGGCAAATCCCCCCACACAGTGGCCACCCGAATAATATCGACCTCATCGACCGCTCGGGTCCGGGTGCTGCCTCCGAGCATCGGCGTGACCGCCTCGCGGCTAACGCTGATCTCGCGAGCTTCCCGGGCGGGGCATGCCGAGCGCAATCTTGCCGTCGGTAGCGCGACGTAGGCACGCGCTCTCGGTACCGTACGGCCCTTCGCCAAGCTCTTAGCCTTGGTAACACACTCTCCCGGTTGCTCCCCACTCTTGGCCCAGACGATCGGCGCGCTCACTCTGTCAGCATTCGTCTACCGGCCTACCCACCCCATATCCGCGATACCTCCCGGCCCCGATCAGCACCGGCCCGCACACCGGTTCGTCGAAGACGAGGATAGCGTGGGCGTGGCGCCGCTCGCTGCCGTCCTTGCGCTCAAGGCGTGGGAAGACGTGTGCAGGCGGTACCCCGAGATGGGCCGAGACCTGCGTCACGATCACCTCGCGAGGACGAGGCAGCCCAATCGCGGTGCAGGCGGTGGCGATCATTTCTGCCACCTCCCGCTGGTACTCACCGCGATCCTTGGCCTTTGGATGTCGGTCAAATGCTATGGGTGTGACGGTGGACCAGTAGGTGGCGCCTGCAGGGTGCGCGATCCAAGCCTCCGGCCTCAGGTTCCACGGCGGGCGATCGCCAATCTCCCGTTCCAGACGCCAGACGCCGAGCGGCCCGAGATTGAGGTCACGCACGCGCCCCAGTACTCGCAGCACGTCGCGGCGCTCGTCGGGTGTCAACTGTTTAGGTAAGGCGATCCCAAGTCCCAGCAGATGACCGTCCGCGTGCGGATGCCCAACGAAGGCGAGCGGCAAGAAGGCCAGATGAGGCCCCTCGAGCGGGCCACCGCTCCGGTCGTGGCCGCTCACAATCTCGCGTACCCGGTCTGGCATGTCGTTGCACTGGCTGATCAGGGCCTCGCGCCACCGCGCGGTCACAGCCCCTATAGTTGGAAGGGGAAGCGGCCGATAGGCGTCGGTCGTGAGCTCGAGCCGAAACACCACTAGGTCGGGGCTGAAGACCGTCCCGGTAACCCCGCTCGTCACGTGACAGGCGGCTGGCTGCACATCGCCCTGGCGGAGAGACGCCCAGGGCTGAAACTGAGCTGTTCCATCCGCCAGTTGGTTCGGCCCCATGTCAGCCTCCGGCTAACCGTTGACGTACCAGCCGACCCGGTTTGCGGGCGGCAGCGAAAAGCAATTACCAACTCCTTGCCCGCCTCTCAGACGAGCTCCGACGTTAATTTCCGACGTTAAATTTCCTGAGAGCGGTCCGATCCTCACATTCCTGAATGATATTATCTCTTTTCTGCCCCATACCCGAGCTCTGGCGCCGTGAGGGGGCGGGGGAGGGCTTCCACCGGCGCGACCTCCGGTAGGGCCTCCCCGTCCGGGACGGCGCCCAGGGCCTCGAAGCGTCGGGCGGAGACCAGCACCCGGCTCTCCAAAGTGGCCACGGAGCTGTTGTACGCCTCCACCACCCTCCCCAGCCCCTTGCCCACCTTCGCCCAGTGCTCCGCCAGGTCCCCGATCCGCTTGTACAGTTCCTTGCCCAGCTCCGCGACCCGGTACGCGTTCTGCGCCACGGCCTCCTGCCGCCACCCGTACGCCACCGCCTTCAGCAGGGCGATCAGGACGGTGGGGCTCGCGGGGATCACCCGCTGCCCTACCCCGAACTCGATCAGCTCCGGGTCCGCCTCCAGCGCGGCGCTGAAAAAGCCCTCGCCCGGGATGAACATCACCACGAAGTCCGGCGTGACCTCAAACTGCTCGAAGTACGCCTTCTTCCCCAGGTTGGCTATGTGGTTGCGCACCTGGGCCGCGTGCTGCTGGAGGAAGCGCCGACGGCTCTCCTCGTCTGCGGCTTCCACCGCACTCAGGTAAGCGTCCACCGGCGCCTTGGCGTCCACCACCAGGCACTTCCCGCCCGGCAGGTACACCACCAGGTCTGGCCGCTGGCGCCCGTCGCCTGCCTGGCCCGTGACCTGCTCCACGAAGTCGCAGTGCTCCTGCATCCCCGCCATCTCCACCACGCGCCGGAGCTGCAGCTCTCCCCAACGGCCCCGCGCGGTCGGCTGGCGCAGCGCCTTCACCAGGTTCGCGGTCTCGTGGTGCAGCCGCGGCAGGTGTGATTCCAGTAGGTCCCGCAGTTGCTGGGCCAGCGCGGCGTAGGCCCCGGCACGCTCCTTTTCCACCTCGGCCAGGTGGTTACGGAGCCGTTCCACCTGCTCCTGAAGCGGCCGTACCAGCTCCTCCACCGCCTTCTGACGGGCCCCCAGGTCCGCCTGGGCGAGCTGCTGGTATTTCTCGAGGCTCTCCCGGGCCAGCTGCAGGAACGCCTGGTTGTTCTCGCGCAGCGCTTCGGCCGACAGCGCCTGAAACGCCTCGGCGAGCTTCACACGGGCATCGTCCAGGAGGGCGAGCTTCTCCTCGGCCGCCTGGCGCTCGTGCTCCAGCTGTACCTGGAGCGCGACCGCCTGGGCGCGCAGGTCGGCCAGCTCGGCCTCCCGCGCCGCGACCCTCTGCTCGAGTTCCGGGACCCGAGCGGCTTCCGCTTCCGCCGCCGCCCGGCGCGCGGACTCCTCGTGAAGGTCGCGCCGCAGCTGCTCCTCGCGGCTGGCAGCGTCCTGGAGCCGCCGCTCCTGCTCCGCCTGCGTCCCCTGCACGCTCCGGACCCGCTCGCGGAGCGCCACCCAGGTCCCCAGGGCGCCCAGCAGGACCCCGATGCCGAACTCAACCCACCCGGTCACACCTCACCTCCGGACCCGGAACTCAGCCCTCGCCGCAGACTGAACGGCCCGGGTGGCGGGTTTTGGACGCCCCGACGGACGGTTCCCGTGCAGCGAGACTGAGCTGGATTCCCTGGCCTTGTGCCGCCCAGGAGCCCCCCCGATCCCAACGCGCGGGAATCCACCCCGGACCACCTCTTGTGTCGCACCGACACCACCCGCCCTGTTACGCCGTCCGGGAGCCCCCCAAAGCCTCCCCAAGCCTTTATGCCCAGGCGGGCGCGTCGGTCAGCGTGTTCGCAGTGTACGCCGGACGGCTTTCCTTGTCAAGTTCCCGGTCAGGATGGCGGGCGACGGTACAGGCTGCGTTGGCCCGGAGTCTCCACAAGCCCCAGCTCCAGCAGGCGAATGCGCGCGGCCTGGCGGGAAACGTCAAACCACCGGGCCAGCCTGCGGGCCACCCCTTCTACAGCCCCTGTCCCGACCGGCTCGGTCAGCAGGAGGCCCTCCTGCTGCTTGGCCCGCACCACCGCGGCGACGAACACCGGCTTCGGCATGAGCAGCGCGGCCATGAACCGGTTCGCCTGAACCTCCCGCCAGTCGCTGCCTCCCCCGAACGCCACCTCCCGCTGGAGGCAGCGGAACAGCCGGTCGGGCGGGTCGAAGAGCGAGGTCTGCGAAGGATCGGGTTCCACCAGGGCCCGGTGGAGGAGGATGTGTCCGGCCTCGTGAGCCAGCGTGGCGCGCCAGCGGCCCCGGCTCCCCGGAGGCGGGTGCGGGTCGTCCAGGGCAGCGTGGGTGAGGGCCGCGTTGACCTGGACCAGGGGAGGAACTCCCGGTCGGAACTCCGTGGCACCCAGCACGTCGTGGGGCAACGGGGCATACTGGTCCAGGTCCGCACCCAGGTAGCCCTCCAGGAACCGCTCCACGTCCACCACCGGCGCTTCCAGGGAAGGCAGAAGGCCGGCCCTGTGCAGGGCCTCCTCCGCCAGCCGGTCGATCTCCTCGGGATCGAACCAGACCCGCAGGGAGCCGTCCCGGTGGCGGTACCGCCTCATTTCTTCCGCTGCCCGAGCTGCTCGGCGCTCTTCTCCAGCTTCGCCAGAGCCTCCTCGTCCAGCCCGTGCGCGGCGATCCTCCGGAACAGCTGGATGGCGGCCGGGGAACGCTTCAAGTACTCCTGCGTCTCCGGGTCCAGCCGGCCCGCCCTCGCCAGCAGCTCGTCCAGGTCCACACGCAGGTGGCGGGAAATCCCTTCCAGCACCTCCTGGGAAGGCACGCGCCGGTCGTTCTCGATGTCGCTCAGGTACGAAGGGGTGATCCCGAGCTGGCCCGCCAGCTGGCGCAAAGTGACGCCCCGCCGCACCCGGGCCTGACGGACGTAAGCCCCGAGAGTCTCGGTCTCGCCCGGCCTGCGCATGTCCGCTTACAAGCCTAGGCAGCCGGCAGGGCGCGTGCAAGGGTGAGTCGATAACCCCGCTGCCGTAGACCCCCCAAGGGGGCAACCCACCTCTCCACAGACTCCCGACAGGCCGGTGCTCCGCCTACCTACCTTTGCGGCCATCCACCAGGAGAGGGGCAAACCACGCGGTGCGGATTCCGGCGAATTGGTCCAGCGATTCCGATTCATCGCGACCAGTGATGCCGATCAAATCGGCCACTACTCAGGAGGGCAGACGCTGGCACTTCCGATCATCTCCGGCGTCACTGTGCAAGTGGTTCGCCACTTTCCGCACAGGCTCCCCCTTGAGCGCGATCCGCTGGCGTTATGCACCAAGCGATCCAGCATGGTGTCCGCCACCGTGAGATCTGACAGGAGGCCGTGCTAGTGTTCCTGGGCAGCTGGCTGGCGACGCGGGTGGAGCAGGCTTGGACCTAAGTCGTCAGCACCTGCGGGAGGTCACGGCCTTGGATGTCGGTGAGGGGGGTAGGCCCCAGTCGTCGAGGACCAAAAGGTCTGTACGGGCCAGCTGGTTCAGAAGGCGGGGTAGGAGCCGTCGTCCCGGGCGATGCCAAGCTCAGTCAGGCCGCGGGCACCCGGTAGTAGCGCGCGCTGAACCCCCTGGCGGCAGGCCGCGCTGGCCAAGGCGCAGTCGAGGAAAGTTTTGCCGAGGCCGGTGGGGCCAGTGGTGAGCACGTTTTGGCGGGCTCACCAGCCTGGCTATCTGTGGCCCAACAGTCTCTGCCCCAGCGGATCAGGCGGGAAGGAGTCCACTCCAGGTGCCGTGGATGGCTCGCCGGTGCTGGTGCTCGCTGATGTACTGGCCCCGATCCTCCCTGCGTACGTCGCAAGCACCCCTCCTGACCCGTGCAGAGCGCCCCACGACGCTGGCGGTGAGCCTCACTTCCAGCTGATAAAGGACGCTGTAGTAGTCGCTGTCCCCCTTCACGCGGTGCTTGACGTTCCCCGTGGCTCTCTCTGTGGCCAACAGGGATTACCGTTCATGTCGGCAAGGGGACCCCACAACGTCGCCCTGTGCGAAGCCTTCTTTTGCCGCCCCGGCGCGCAGGTTTCGGGTCCTTATCCGCTCCAGAAGCCGTGGGAGCCCGATACGTTTCGCCCGGCTCCCTGAACTGGTTGTGCAGGCCCCACAATCACCCACCGAACTTGGCGCCTGCACTCAACGCGACCTGCAGCTGCAGCCCAACACGTTCCCACAGGTCTAGGGTAACCCCGCCGCGCCGATTCTGGCGCCTCTAGTCTGAACCCTCCATATACGATCGCAAGAAATAGTTGGCGAAAATGCGCATTCGGTCCTCCGGCGAAAGCTCTTCCCCCTCCTCTCTTCTGGCCCGCAGCCAGCGGAGGACCTCTTTCGGACGACCCAAGCGACTCAGGGGAAGCTCGCGCAGGATTCGCGAAGCGCGCCGCAACGGATGGGACTCGAGCAGCCCATAAATTAGCGTGTCCTGCAAATCCGTCCACACCTCCGCTCCGTACTCTTCAGTTGCCCACTGCATCCACCGCCAGTATGCTTCCCAAACGGCCAGGACAGGTATCAAGTCAGGCCGGTGGTTCGTTGTCTCCGTGGGAAGGCTACCGAAGAGTTCCACCCCGTACGAACCGCCGTTGTCCTCCAGGAGCGAGAGGAAGAACGCGGAAATGGCCCGGGCGGAGCTCCCCGGCCGGATGGCAGCTAGCGCCCGCAATGGCTGCTCCTCTTGGAGTAGGAGGACGTATGCCTGGCTCTTGCCTACGTCCAGGAGCTCCAGGTCCGCGCCAGAACTGACAGGACCAAAGCCCTCCCACGACGCGTCAATCAGAACCTCGACGTGCCAACGCTGGGCCAGGATCTCCAGAGCCGTGGCAGGGTTTACAGCGTCCGTCTCGTACTCCTGCAGCTCTGCGATTAGGTATCCGAGCTCTTGGTCATCCTCGTCGCCCGGTTCCGTCGCCTGCACGAGCAGGAGACCGATGTCCAGGGGCTCACCGTTAGCGGACGTCAGCACAAGCCCATCTTCGGTCCGGAGGCGCTCCACCGTAAACGTGGCCTCCAACTGGTCGGCGATGAAATCCCAGCGCATCACTCACCAGAACGAGAAGTTCAAGCTGAGCAGCGTTGCTACTGCAGCCAGAGGCGACAGTTGTAGCTTGGGAACGGGTTGAGCTGCTGCCCGCCGTATCGACCTCGGATCCGGGCGTTGCCCCGTGGCTGGCACAGGCGGGGTTCAGCGAAGTCGACAGCTGCGTTCCCCGGAGAGTTCGGGTTCCGCCCCCGGGTTACGGAGGGCGGAGGTTTCTGCGCGGTGGAGAAGATCCGGAACATAAGCGTCACCCCGGGGAGCGCAAGACTCGCAGGAAGCAACGCTAGCCCCCCTGTCAGCGCACAGCCCTTACCACAGTAGTGTACGCCGCGAGTGTACGCCGCGGCCATGCGCTCGGTCAAGCGCTAAAAGTGGTGTTTCCGCGATTTCGCAGACGTGCACAAGGAGGGACAAGAGCTTCAAGAAGGGAGTCGACGGTGCCTAAGAGCAGACCCCTCTCTGCAGTAATTCCGGGGAGAAAGGGGTTACGCCCGGCCCAGACTTCGGCCGGCCAAGCCCGCTTGGGGGAATTGCGGCTGTGTCAAGAAAAATCGCATGCTGCCGGCTGTGGAGCGTATCGGGAACGTTGCGGCAGTGCCCCTCTGCGGGCGTTCTTTGCCATCCTGCAGCGGGAGGATCTGGACCGGTACCAGTCCCAGATCCGGAAGGAGGTCCGCTCCTTGCCGTTCGCCTACCTGGAGGCTTCTACAGCCGGCGCCCGCCGCGGTAAACGCCGCCCCTATGATCGACCTGCTGGCGGCCAGCGGGGCGGCGGTACCGCTGCGGCGACTACGACCCGGACCGGTGGCGCCCGCCCCAGCTACCCGACGCCCTGCAGCCCGTGCGCTTGGGGCCCGACGTCCGGCCCGCTAGCCGCCGGCCACGCCTAACCGGCGTGTCATCCCGGCGATCCGTGGAAGGTCTATGCGACATCGCGTGCGCGCGGCTGGGGCCCCGGTTCGGAGGCGGCCCGGATTCGAGTGGGAACCCAGGACCCCCTACCCGGGCCTGCCTCCGCTACATCCTCTCCCCGTTGCCTATACGCGCCTAGCCCCTCAACTGCGCAGGCCTGCGTCCAGCTCCGCCTGCTTCACCCAAGCGCTGAGGGTCCCCCGAGCTACCCGCAGCTCCCGGGCAATCTGCGCGATCGGTCGGCCCGAGATCCGGGCCAGACGCACCGCTTCCTCCCCGAATTCCCATGGATGCGGAGGGCTGCTCTTCGGCATCGTGGACGCCTTTTTCCTGAGGCTCTTGCCTCTCGGTCGGGTGTGCACGAGATCGGGCAAGGCCATTGCGGCGCCTCTGATCCATCACCTCACCTCCCCGGCGTAGTCGCGCGCAGTCAGCCCTCGTCCAGCCCCAGTCTGTCCACAGCGGAGGCCTTCCTGTGGGCCTGCTGGAGGTCCCGGGCCACCAGGGATGAGTACCGGAGGGTGGTGGCCAGGGTCTCGTGGCCCAACAGCCTGCGCACCTCGTCCAGGCCCATGCCTTCCCGTAGCCAGCTGGTGGCCGCGAAGTGGCGGAAGGCGTGAGGGTGCAGCCACCGGTCCTTCGGCAGGCCAGCTCGCCTGCTGAGCCGGTGCAGGATCGTGACCAGGTGCCGGTCCTTGATGCGCCTGCCCCGCCGGTCCACGAATAGGTACGACTCCGGAGCGGGTTGAGGGTGGCGTGCTAGCCAGGCCCGCAAGGCCCTGGTGGTGGTGGCCCCCACGAACACCACCCGGTCTTTGCGGCCCTTGCCGGACCGGACGAACAGGCTGCGGTCAGCCGGGCTCCAGTCTTCCGCCAACAGGTGTAGCAGTTCAGAGGCCCGCACCCCGCTGTCCACCAGGACCAGGATCATGGCCCGGTTGCGCCCGCCCTCGAAGGTGTCCGGGCAGGCCCGGAGGACGGCCCTCACCTCCTCCGGCGTGGGGACGCGGGGCAGGGTCTTCGGGGTCCTCATGCTGAACCCCTTGAGCGGGTTGGTCGGCAGGGCCCCGCAGTCCAGCGCCCAGCGAAAGAAGGCCCTCAACGCCCGGAAGGCCTGGTGCTGGGTGCTGGTGGACAGCCCCTTTTCTGCCAGGCGGGCGAAGAAGGCGCGGACCCCGACCACATCGGAGACCGACACCTCCTCTACCAGCCGGCGGAGCCACCACCGGTAGATCCTCAGGGTCTTCTCGGTGCAGCCCGACACCCTCTGGTCAGGAGGAACGCCTCGACGGTGTCCGACAGGGGGTAGAGGGCCTCCCCAGGATACCCTACGGGGTATACGGGGTGAGCGTCTGCTTTCTCGGCTGGTCCTGGAGTGCCCTCGAAGGCTGAAACCCGCGCAGGATGGGCGTTGGCGCGCCCGGAGGGATTCGAACCCCCGACATGCTGCTTAGAAGGCAGCCGCTCTGTCCCCTGAGCTACGGGCGCCCGCACCCATTCTACCTACCCGCCTGGCCCTCACCAACCCGGGGCCTGGGCGGGCGGCTCGCTTCCCACACCAGGTGGCCCAGCTCCGGCAGAACCAGCTTCTCCATCGCCAGCCGCACCGCCGCGGGCGAGCCGGGCATGGCCAGCACCACCTTTCCCCGCGCCACCCCGCCCACCGCCCGGCTCAGCATGGCCGCCGGTCCCACCTCCTGGTAGGACAGCATCCGGAACAGCTCCCCGAACCCGTCCAGCCGCTTTTCCAGTACCTCCGAGACCACCTCGCAGGTCCGGTCCCTGGGCGCGATGCCCGTCCCACCGGTGGTCAGCACCGCCTGGACCTGAGGGTCGCTCAGGGCTTGCTCGAGCCAGGTGCGGATCTCGGCAGGCTCGTCGGGGACGATGCCCCGACGGACCACCACGTGGCCTGCGGACTCCAGCAGCTGCACCACCAGGCGCCCGCCCTCGTCGGTCTCTAAGGTGCGGGTGTCGCTCACGGTGAGGACCGCGCACCGCACGGGCCCGCGCCCCTTCTCCCTGTGCTCCCGGACGCTCGCGCTCGCCATCTTTCCTCCCAGGTCAGTCCCCGTCTGCGGGCACCTGACCCGTGACACGCTTCGCGCCCACCGCCAGCCGGTCCTGTCCGGCCAGCTCGGGAGCCGCCAGCCAGGCCGCCACGGCGCTGGCCACCACCAGGGCCCCGTTGATCGCGAGGCTGGCGACCACGCCCGCTGCGTCCGCCAGCCAGCCCGCGAACAGGCTGCCTGCGGGCCCGCTGCCGATCAGGGCCAGGGTGTACAGGCTCATGACCCGGCCGCGGTAGCGGTCGTCCACCAGGGACTGGATGGTGGCGTTGGTGGTGGACATGTACGCGATGAGGAAGAAGCCCGCCACGGCCATGGCCGCGCAGGCGGACCACAGGGTCCGGGTGGCGGAGAACAGCACCAGCCCCACCCCGCTGGCCGCCGCCAAGCCCACCACCGCGCGACCGGGGCGGAACTCGCGGACGCTGGCCACCGCCAGGGCTCCCAGGGTGGCGCCCACGCCCACCGCGGCAAACAGCAGTCCGTTCTCCGCGGGCCCGCCTCTGAGAACCCGCACCGCGAACGCGGGCATGACCACCATCCACGCGAAGCCGAAGGTGCCCACCGCGGCCAGCAGCAGCAACAGCGCCTGCAGGGGCGGGCGGCTGCGGACGTAGCGGACCCCGTCCGCTGCCTGCCGCAGGATGCCCGCGTCCTCCGGGACCGCGCGGGGTGCTTCCGGGAGCCGGACCCGCCACATGGGGACGATCACCGCGAGGTAGGAGACCGCGTTGGCGGCGAAACACCACGCGGGACCCACGGCCCTGTACACGAGGCCGGCCACCGCGGGCCCGAACACCCGCGAGGCGTTGAAGGCCGCGGAGTTCAGAGCCACCGCGTTGGCCAGGTCCTCCCGGTCCACCAACGCTGGCACCAGGGCCTGGCGGGTGGGGTTGTCCACCGCCATCACCACTCCGTTCCAGAAAGCGAAGGCCACCACGTGCTCGAACCGCACCGCACCCGCGAAGGTGAGTCCCGCGAGGACCGCGGCCGAGACCATGAAGGCGCTCTGCGCCACCAGCAGCAGCCGGCGCCGGTCGTACCGGTCCGCCACCGCTCCGCCGGGCAGGGCGAAAAGCAGGGACGGCAGGCTGAAGGCGAACACCACCATCCCGGTCCGCAGCGCCGACCCGGTGAGCTCGTACACCAGGTAGCTCTGGGCGGTGCTCTGCATCCACGTGCCCACCAGGGAGACCAGCATGCCGGTCCAGTACGTCCGGAAGGCAGGGTGCCGCAGCGCGCGGAAGGTGCCCACCTCACCGCCCTCCGGACTCCGTCCCGCCGCGACCCCCGAGTTGCACCAGGGCGCGGGCGGCCTCCTCCAGGGCCTGTGGCCGGAGCTGGTAGTACCGGACGTTCCGCCGCTCCACCACCCGTACCAGGCGCGCCGCCCGCAGGGTAGCCAGGTGGTGGAGGGCGGTCACGTGACTGGTGCCCAGGGCTTCCGCCACCTGCTGGGCGTACAGCTCCCGTTGCGCCAGCAGGCGGAGGATGCGCAGCCGGCTGGGGTCCGCCAGGGCCCGTGCGACCCGGACCACGTGCTCCTCCGGCGACTCCTCCCCGGGGCCGCCGCCCACGGGAACCACGTAGGTCCGGCTCCCCACGTGGTCCGCGACGAGAGTGTACGGCCGCACGTGCCACGAGGGTGCCACCACCGCCTCGGCCACCACGGAGGGGTCGGGTACCATCCCCCCAGTCGCCTCTTCCACGAACGCCTCCGCCGGCAGCTCCCGCAACCGCCGTCGCTTGGCCTCCGCGTCCCGGCGCACGTACTCGCACACCCTCGCCTCCTCCTGCGCGTAGACGGCCTCGTAGAACCGCCGCAGCAGGCGCACGAGGCGGTCGCGGGTGGTTTCCGGGTCCGCCCGCGCGAGGCGCAGCGCCTGCGGGCGGCCCAGCTCCTCGGGGAAGGCTTCCGCAAACCTCCGCAGCGCCTGTTCCCGGGCGGCCCCTCGGCTCGCGAGGGCTGCCCGCAGGTGCTCCCGGGCAGGCCGGGCGGCGCGGGAGCTGGTGAGGAGTACCAGCAACAGCTCGTCCGGGGCCACCGTCTCCAGCTGCCCCAGGAAGCCCGCCACACCCGCGTCGGGCGCCTGCCGCTCGAGCAGCGCCACCAGGGACACGAACAGCGCCCGCCCCCCGGCGAAAGCTGCCAGGTCCCGCAAGGAAGCCGCCCCCAGGGCCCGCCGCGCGGACCGGACCCACGAGTCCGGGCAGTCGAACTGGAGCCCGCGGCCGTGCCGGTGCACCGCCAGCAGCGCCGCCAGGAAGTCGTACACGGGGGACGCTTCCACCCGGACGTGCACCCCCGGAGCGAGGGGAGACAGCACGATGGCAGAAGCTGGCCTGTGGGTCACCGAGTCCTCCCGCGTTCGCGCGCGGCCGACAGCCTGCCGGGCCCGGGGATGCAGACGAAACTCTACGTCTACGTAGATTTTAGGCTACATCCGGAAGTGCGCGAAACCTGGCCGTTGGGCGTCAGCTCCGGCGCGGGAACACCCGGGCCCGCTCGGACCGGATCCGCAGGCTCACCGGCTGCCCGGGGCGGAGCGGCGTGGAGGGGTCCAGGCCGCGCACCTGCAGCCGCGTGCCGTCTGCCAGCGCCACCTCCGCCTGCAGGGTCCAGCCCAGGTAGTCGGTCGCCACCACGGTCCCCCGCAGGCCGCCCGCGTCCCCGAAAGACAGCTCCAGGTGCTCGGGCCGTACGGACAGCCACACAGGCTGCCCGGGTGCCGCCTCTCCTTCCACGGGTGCGATCACCCGCGCGTCCCCCACCTGTACCTCCACCTCCGCGGACCCGCGCCGCACCACCACTCCGGGCAGCAGGTTCGCGCCCCCCAAGAAGTCCGCCACGAACACGTCCCTGGGGTTCTCGTACAGCTCCCGCGGGGTCCCAGCCTGCACCAGCCGGCCGGAGTCCAGCACCGCGATGCGGTCCGAAAGCACGAGCGCCTCCTCCTGGTCGTGGGTCACGTACAGGGTGGTGATGCCGAGGTCGCGCTGCAGCCGCGCCAGCTCCGCGCGCATCTGGACCCGTAACTTGGCGTCCAGGTTGCTGAACGGCTCGTCCAGCAGCAAAAGACCAGGCCGGACCACCAGGGCCCGGGCCAGGGCCACCCGCTGCTGCTGTCCGCCGGAGAGTTGCGAGGGAAACCGGCCTTCCATGCCCGTGAGCCCCACCTTGTCCAGCGCCTCCGCCACCCGGCGCCGCACCTCCGCCTTCGGCACCCGGCGCTCCACCAGGCCGAACGCCACGTTGTCGAACACCGTCATGTGGGGCCACAGGGCGTAGTTCTGGAACACCATCCCCAGATTGCGGTCCCACGGCGGCAGGCGCGTGACGTCTTTCCCGTCGAACAGCACTCGGCCGTTGTCGGGCTCCACGAGTCCCGCCACGATCCGCAGGGTAGTGGTCTTCCCGCAGCCGCTGGGCCCCAGGAGGGTGAAGAACTCGCCGCGCCCCACGGACAGCGAAAGCCCGTACACCGCCGCGGTGGCGCCGAACCGCTTGGTGAGCCGGTCCAGCTCCACCTCCACCGCCAGGACCCGTTCCTCCGAAACGGTCTCCACGACCGGCCTCCTCACCACGTGAGGGCGGGCCTCCGCCCGCCGATCCGGTTCGCCAAATACGTCCCCACGGCCACCAGCACCACCGCCACGGTCCCCAGCGCCGCGGCCGCACCCCGTCCCCGAGGGCTCTGCGCGTACAGGTAGATCCCGTAGCTCAGCGGGCTCTGCTCCACCCGGCTGATGAGCAGCACCGTAGCGCTGAACTCCACCGCGGCGGTGACGAACACCAGCACCCCCGCGGCCACCGCACCGCCCAGGACCAGAGGGAGCACCACCCGACGGAAGGTGCGCCACCGCCGCGCCCCGCACACCGCGGCTGCCTCCTCCAGGGTGGGGTGTACCTGGGCCATGGCCGCGGAGGTGGCCCGGACCGCGTACGGCAGCCGGCGCGCCACGTACAGCATGGGGAAGATCAGCCACAGGGCCGTAAGCGGCACCCCCAGCCAGGGGACCGTCCACCGGTCGAACACCCGCAGGAACCCGATCCCCAGCACCACCCCCGGGACCGCGATGGGGGCGGTGGCCGCGAAGTCCAGTAGCCCAGGGGCAGGCACGCGGCCGCGGTGCTGCAGGTAAGCGACGCCCACCGCTACCGCCACGGCCACCGCTGCCGCGGTGGCGCTGTACAGCAGCGTGTTCAGGACGAACTGAGGAGCCCGGAACAGAATCTCTGCGTAGTGGTCCAGGGTGTAACCCGTGGGCAGGTACGTGAGGCTCCACACCCGGCTGACGGACATGAGCACCACGCCCAGGTGCGGGAGGAGGCCCAGAAATCCCACCAGCACCGAGTACGCCAGCAGGAGCCACGGCCCCCAGCCCCGGAGGGGGCGGCCGCTGGCACGGGCGCCCGTCTGCAGGGTCGCCACTTCCCGCCTCTGCCCCAGCCGGGTGGCCAGCAGCACCGCAACCAGCGCCAGCGCCAGCATCACGATGGAGATGGCGTACCCGTCCGGGTCCTCCCGGGCGATGGTGGTGATGCGGAAGTACGCCTGCGGGCCCAGCATGTTCTTCACGTTGAGGATGAGGGGCGTGCCCAGGTCGTCCGTGGACCGCACGAACACCAGGATGGCGCCCGCCGCGTACGCGGGAGCCACGAGGGGGAGCGTGACCCGCCACAGCAGGCGGACGCCTCGGGCGCCCGCCACCTTGGCGGCCTCCTCCAGGCTGGGGTCCACGTTGGCGAGGGCGTTGGTGACGGTGAGCAGGATGAACGGGAAGTAGTGCAGCGCGTGGGCCAGGATCACCCCCCGCAGGCCTTCCGCGGCCACGAACTGCACGCCCAGCCGGTCCTCCAGGAACAACGTGAGAGCCCCGGCCCGGCCCAGAGCCTGATTGAGCCCGATGGCGCCCACGAAGGGCGGGATCACCAGCGGCACCGTGAGCCAGGTGACCAGCACTGCCTGGCCCCGGAACTGGTAGCGGCCCAGCAGGAACGCCGCCGGCAGGGCCAGCAGGCTCGCCAGGAGCGTGGCCCCCAGCCCCGCGTACAGGCTGTTGCGCAGCGACTCCAGGTACAGCGGCGTGTAGAAGAACCGGGCTACGTGCGCGAGGGTGAACCCGCCCGAGTCCACCAGGGCGCCCCGCAGGACGGAGGCGATGGGCAGCACCACCAGCACACCCACCACCAGCAGCAACGCCGCGTACAGCGCCAGGTGCGCGGGCTCGTAGCGCCACCGCGGCCGCCACAGAGCCGCAGGGGACGGAGCCGTGACCGCCCGGGGTTCCAACCCTTCCTACGCGACAGCAGCTTGCAGGGCTCGTGCTGCCCCGGCGCCCATCGCTCAGCGGCCCCGGGCCGCCTGCGCGGCCTGGCCGGCCAGCTGCAGGGCCCGGCCGTACGCCGCGCGGGCCAGCGCCTCCCACTCCCGCTCCTTCGCCGCACGGTACGTGGGGTCGCGGTCCACCTGCTGGGCGATCTCCATGGCCGTGGCCTCACTCACCGGCACGAGCCGCGCCGAGGCCTTCGCCTGCCGCAGGAGCCGTTCCGCCTGGGCCACGTCGCGGCCCTGGCGGCGTGCCTCCTCCACCGCCCGCTCCGCCGCGTAGATGGCCTCCCACGCCCGCCGCAGCTCCGCGTGGCGGAAGGTGATCACCTGGTCGAACATGCGGGTCACCAGCTGGTACCGGGCTGCGGACAGGTTCGCGTCGAACTGCACTCCCGCGCTCATCCGGAACGGGTTGGGGAACCCCTTCGGCGCCTGCGCGTACAGGCTAGTGCGCACCGGCAGCCGCCCGATCTCCGGCCGGAACAACAGCTTCTGCCCCTCGTCGCTCAGCAGGAAGTTCACGAACCGCCGGGCGCCCTCCGGGTTGGGCGCGCCGCGTACGATCGCTACGTTGGCCGGCACCAGGGACGTCACCTTCGGGTAGGTGAACCGCACCGGCTGTCCGGAGGCGATGGCCGACAGCCCGAAGAAGTCGATGACGATCCCGATGCCGTACTGCCCCGCGATCACCGCCTCGGGGACGCCGAAGGACCGCTCCGTGAGCGCGCCCATGTTCCCCGCCATCTGCACCAGGAGCGGCCAGCCGCGGTCCCACCCGTAGCCCTGCAGGATGGTCTCCACGGTGAGGTGGGTGGTGCCGCTGCGGGCCGGGGTGGACATGATGATGTGGCCGAAGTACACGGGCTGCAGCAGGTCCTCCCACTCCTTCGGCTCGGGCAGCCTGCGCCGTTCCATGTACACCGTGTTCCACATGATCCCGTAGCCGCTTACCGCGAACCCCACGAAGTACCCGTCGGGGTCGTTGATGGGGAAGCCCGCCACCCGGTCCGGGATCCCCCGGCGGACCTCCGCGGGAGGGGTGTAGCGCTCCAGCAGGTTGTTCTGCTTCAGGTACACAAAGGCGTCCACCGCGCTGGCCCAGAACACGTCCACGTCGGGACGGCCCGCGCGCTCCCGGATCTGCGTGATCCCGGCGGTGGTGGGCTTCGACACCACCACCAGGGACCAGCCCGGGTTCGCGCGCTCGAAGGCCGCCTTGTACGCCTCGAACAGCTCCCGCGGGAACGAGGTCAGGACCACTACCTGGTTCGCCTGCGCCAACGCCCCCGCGGGCAGCAACAACGCCACGGCCAACAGCAACAGGACCGTCCGGCGCACCTTCATCACGTCCCTCCCCTCCGCTCGTTTCTGTGTCGCCTGAGCCGCTGCTAGCGGACCCGTTCGAGGTACTGTCCCGTGCGGGTGTCCACCCGGATCCGGTCCCCCCGCTCCACGAACAGGGGTACCTGCACCACCGCGCCGGTTTCGAGGGTGGCGGGCTTGCTCCCGCCCGTGGCGGTGTCGCCCCGCACCCCGGGAGGCGTGTCCACCACTTCCAGCTCCACGCTGTTCGGCAGCTCCACCTCCAGGGGCGTCCCCTCGTGGAAGACCACCTCCACCGTGGTCCCCTCCTTCAGGAAGCGCCGGGACTCCCCCACCACCGAGGCCGGCAGCGCGACCTGCTCGTACGTGGCGGTGTCCATGAAGTGGTACTGCTCCCCGTCGTTGTACAGGTACTGCATCTCCTTGGTCTCCAGGAACGCCTGCGGGACCCGCTCGCCCGCGTTGAACTTCCGCTCCACGATGGCCCCCGTGCGCATGTTGCGGATCTTCGCGCGCACGTACGCCGAGCCCCTCCCCAGCTTGACGTGCTGGGCTTCCACCACCGTGTACAGCTCTCCCTCCAGCTGGATGTGCACGCCCGGCCGGAAGTCGTTGGTCGAGATCAACCGCGCTCCTCCTCCACGTGTGTTCTCGGCGGCCGTGGGCCGTCCCGCACCGGCCCCACGGCCTCCAGGCCCATTCTACAAGGCCGGCCCGCCAGCCCGGGTGACCCTCGTAGCGGCCGCGCCCGACCTGGCCGGCAGGGCCGACGTCTGCCTCCGCAGGGGAAGAGTGTCCGACGGTCCAGGTGGCCTACGCGGGTTCGTAGACCAGGGACGTGTTCCCGCCCAGACGCCGGGCGGTGTCCAGGGCCTCCTCGGCCCGGGCCAGCAGGGTCTTCGCGTCCTGGGCGTGCAGGGGACAGCACGCGGCCCCCACGCTCACGGTCGCCTCATGGGGTGCCGACGCACCTACAGCCTCCCGGACCCTCTCTGCGATGAGGAACGCGTAATCCGGATTGGCCTCGGGCATGAGCACGTAGAACAGGTCCGGCTCCACGTAGAACTTCGTGTCCACCGCCCGGGTCACCCGCTGGATGGCTGCAGCCGCTTCGCGGACCGCCTCCTCCGCCACCCCCTGCCCCCACCGTGCGAGGAGTCCCTCGTAGTTGTCCAGCTGCGCGGCCAGCAGGCACAGGGGGTGTCCGTAGCGCAGGGCCCTCTGGACCTCCACGGGGAGCGAGATCTCAAGGTAGCGGCGGTTGAACAGGCCGGTGGCGGGGTCGCGGATGCGTTCCGCTTCCACCTGTGCGTCGCCCGCAGCCCGCGCCAGGGCCTCGAACCACCTCGCCAGCTCCACCGCGGCCCGGTCGAAGGCCGTGTACAGGGCCTCCTTTTGCGCGTCCGTGAGGTCCGGGATCCCCTCCATGGCCGCGGCCCTGAACAGGAGAAGCTGCCGCAGCTCCTCCGGCAGCGACTGGACCGCAGAGAGTCCCCACTGCGGGTCGCGGCGCAAGCGCCCCACCAAGCCGTCCAGGTCCCCTCTCAATACGGCCTCCGTACCCTCCACCAGCGCCCGGCCGCGAGCCTGAAGAGCCACCCTGGCACGGCCACCGCCGCCCTCCACCGCTGCCAACCAGTTGCGCACGATCCGGTCGCGGATTCCGATCTCGAGTGCCGCCACGGCGTTCGCGTCCACCGCGCGCACCTCCCTACCGCACCGCGGGGATCTCGCTCCGGGGCAGCATGAGCCGGCTCAGGTCGGTCAGCAACGCTTCCGCGGCGTCCCAGTCGCCCCGCAACCTGAGCAGGCTGTACAGGGCCAGCAGGCTCCCGAGGTGGCCCGGCGAGGCTGCCAGGGCAGCACGGAACTCCGCCTCCGCGGTCCGGTGGTAGTCCCGCCCGTACCGGATCAGACCTGTTTCAAACTGCCGCCACGCGTGGAAGTACGCCAGGCCCAACCGGTACCGGGTCTGGGCGTCCCGGGGGTTCTGCTGCGCGGCCTGCCGCAGGGGTGACACCGCGGCGTTGAACGCCGCCTCCGAGGGGTAAACCGCCGACAGAACCTGGGCTCCCGCCAGGTCGGCATACGCAGCCACCAGGTACAGAGCCGTCAGCAGCGCCAAGCTCCGCCTCATTCCCCACCTCCAGGGGTCGCAGGGGAGATGTTCGCCACTGGCACGGCCTCCCTCCTCCCGGCCCACGCGGGAACAGCCACGCCCGAAAGGCCAAAAGCGCGCTGACCCTTCGTAGCACCTCCGCGAAGACCCGTCGGCGCCACGGTCCAACTTCAGTACGCGAGCAGCGGCGCTCCACTCTTCGGGTTCGGCTGTACCAGGCCCCGACCAGCCCGCCTCCGCAGAGCTTGCCGCGCCCGGGCCAGCTGTCGGCAGTGGGCGGCGGGGCCTGCCCGCCGGGCCTCCTCCACGCCGCCCGCCGCCCCTGCCTCCCGGTCCGTGCCGGACGGGTGCCACGAACGGGCTCGGACCCCGCCCGGCCGCCACGCCGGCTGACCGCGGGACACCCCTGAGAGCCTGCGCGCCACCGTCCGGCTACCGTGCCCGGCGGCCCCGGGTGCAACTCGCCCGCCTGGCGCCCTTTTTTTGCAACCTCGGGTCCGCTGGACCGCTTCCACCTCCTCCCCGCGGGGTGTTGCCGGCTTCCCGCTCCAACGATTGAACGCTAGATGAGCACGTTTTCGACCGCCTCGAGCGGGTAACATGAAATCCGGTATGCCACTGCCGCCGGTACGGGTCGCGGTGCTGGGTGCGGGCGGGGTGGGCGGCTACTTCGGAGGCCGCCTGGCCCGGGCCGGGGCCGAGGTGTGCTGGATCGCCCGGGGAGACCACCTGGAGGCCATCCGCCGGGAGGGCCTGAGGGTGCGCAGCCCCACGGGCGACTTCTGTGTCCGTGGTCCCGCCACCGACGACCCCGCAGATGTGGGACCCTGCGACTACGTCCTGTTCTGCGTCAAGTCCTACGACACCGAGTCCGCGGCCCGGCTCCTCCCCCCGTTGCTGCACGAGCAGACTGCAGTCCTGACCCTGCAGAACGGCGTGGACAACCCCGACCGCATCGCGTCGGTGGTGGGCTGGCGTCACGTGATGGCGGGTGCCGCGTTCGTGTTCGCCACCGTGCGCGCGCCGGGGGAAGTCGCCCACACGGGCGGCCCGGGGCGCGTGGTGTTCGGCGAAATGGACGGGGCCCGCAGTCCCAGGGGCGAGCGGCTCCTGCAGTGGTTCCGGCAGGCCCAGGTGCCCGCGGAGCTCGTTCCGGACATCCGCCGGGTCCTGTGGGACAAGTTCGCCTTCATCTGCGCGCAGGCAGGGCTCACGGCAGCCACGCGCCTGCCGGTGGGCGAGCTGCGGGACGTGCCGGAGACCCTGGACCTGTTCCGCCGGGTGGTGGAGGAGGTGTGCGCTGTAGCCGCAGCAGAGGGAGTACCGCTCCCCCCGGAGACCGCGGACCGCCACCTGGAGTTCGCGCGACGCCTCGAGCCGCAGTCCACCTCTTCCCTCCACCACGACCTCGTCCACGGGCGCAGGATGGAGCTAGAGGCTCTCCACGGTACCGTGGTGCGCCTGGCCCGCAAGCACGGTCTCCCGGTGCCCGTCTGCGAGACTCTGTACGCGCTCCTAAAACCCTGGGCGCTGCGAAACGAGCGGGGGCTGCGCGGCTAACCGGCACCGCGGGACGGCACTGCGGAGGCACACCGCACACAGTCCGGCCCACACGGCTCCACGTGGATGGTGATGTCCGTGCCCGGCAGCCGCCTCAGGATCTCCGCTTCCAGCTCGTCGCAGAGGGCGTGCGCCTCACCTACGGAAGCCGTACGGTGCAAGACCACGTGAAGGTCGAGGAACCGCTGCGCACCCACCCGGCGCGTGCGCAGGGCGTGGTAGTCGAGCACCTGGTCACGCCGCGCGTCCAGGACTGCCCGGATCTGCGCTTCCTCATCCCGCGGCAGGGCCCGGTCCATCAGCCCGCCCAGGGCCTCGCGGTAAACCCCGACGCCCATCGCCACGACGTGCAGGCCCACACCCGCGCCCACCGCTGGGTCCAGCCACTGGACGCCCGTCACTCGGACCACCCCGACGCCGACCAGGGCGGCGAGGGACGTCAGGACGTCCGCCAGGAGGTGCTTCGCGTCTGCTTCCAGGGCCAGGGACGCCCTCTCCCGCGAGACGCGCAGGAGGTAGCGAGCGGTGAGGAAGTTGCCCGCTGTCGCCACCGCGACCAGCGCGAGCCCCCAGTCGAGATCCCTCAAGGGCACGGGCTGGAGCAGACGTCGGACCGCCGTAACCACGACCGCCGTGCCCGCCAAGGCCACCAGGGCACCCTCCGTGGCCCCGCTGATGTACTCGGCCTTGCCGTGGCCGTAGGGGTGCCCCGCGTCCGGGGGCCTAGTGCCCACCAGCAGGGCCAGGAAGGCGATGTTGGCGCCCACCACGTTCACCACGGACTCGGCTGCGTCCGAAAGGAAGGCCACCGACCCGGTCAGGAGGTAGGCAACCGCCTTCAGGCTGAGGATCAGCAGGCTCACGGCCACCGACACCGCGGCAGCGCGTAGCTGGGGCGGGCGAGTGGTCTGCGGTAGCTCAAGGGGCCGCATCGCCGCTCCAGGTCCGTCAGGGGTTCTCGTCAGTAGACAGTGCCGGGGGTTTGCCGCCGGCTCCTTGGCGGCCACCGTCCCGCGCCCCGCAGGCCGTTGAATCGGACGCTCTGAGGGCCGGCCGGCGGACCAAAGATGAGTTGTTCGCGCACCAGGCCTACGGACCCCTCTCGGCTTCCCGTAACGGTCCCGGGCCTACCGCAGGAGTGCCGCGCCCAGGATTCCCACCTGCGCCACCAGCGAGGTCGCGAGGATCCCCACCAGCCACCGCAGCCACGCGCCCAACTTGCCGTCCAAAGCGTCCATCCGGACGGCCAGTTCGTCCCGGTAGCGGTCCACCTTCTGCTCCACGGCGTCGATCCGGCTGCCCAGCCTGGCCTCCACGCTATCGGCCCGCGCCGCCAGCTCCTCCCGGTACCGGTCCAGCTTCTGGTCCAGGGCGTCCACACGGCTGCTCAACCGCTGGTCCAGAGCCTCGATGCGGGCGCCCAACTCCTCCCGGTACCGGTCCACCTTCTGGTCCAGAGCATCCGCACGGTTGCTCAGCCGATGGTCCAACCCGTCGATCCGAGCGCCCAGCTCCTCCCGGTACCGGTCCACCTTGTGGCCCAGGGCGTCCATGCGGCTGCTCAACCGCTGGTCCAGAGCCTCGATGCGGGCGCTCAGTCGCTCGTCCATTGAGCCCACACGTACCTGAAGGCCGTGGATGTCCTCCCTGAGCTGCCCGTACCCTCCGGACAGCTCCTGAACGCGGCCTTCCACAAATGCCAGTCGCTCCTCCACCGTCGCCATCCCGCTTCCCCCTTACCGTACGCCGGTGCCTGCTCTCCGTCTACTGAACGCCCCACCGGGCCCGTTTTAACGGGGGGCCGGCAGAAACCGGCGCGTCGCTTTCGTGCCCGAGTTGACCCGCAGTTTGTCGGAACTTATCATCTTGGCTAGACAAGGTCCAGACATAACTTACCGTGGTAGACGCGGCTCAGGTCCAGCTCATCAGCTACCTCCGGCAGACCGTCCGGGAGCCAGGTCGGGTCCCCAGGTACGAGCGCCTCGCCCTCCACCTAGCGCGGGAGATCCGGCAGGGTCGCCTGGCACCCGGCACCTGCCTGCCCCCGGAGCCTGAACTGGCTGCCCTCCTCGGCGTGAGCCGCCAGACCGTCCACCAAGCCCTGACGGCCCTGGCCCGCAGGGGCCTGGTGGTCCGCAGGCGGGGGGTCGGTACGTTCGTGACGTCTCCGCAGGTGGAGCAGCCCCTGCCCGGGCTCTACAGCCTGTTCAAGACCCTCACGGCTCAGGGACACGCGGTCTCCTCTCGACTGCTCGGGTTCCGGGTGGCCGCAGACGAGGACGCCTCTCCGTTGCTCGCAGGAGGCCCTGCCCGGCCCGTGTACGAGCTCACGCGCCTGCGCTTTGTGGACGGTAGGCCCTTCGCCTTCGAGGCGCTGTACCTGCCCCACGAGGTGGGGGAGGCCCTCCCGGTGGAGCGGGTAGTCCGTGAGCCGCTGTACGACCTCTTGCAGGAGTGCTGCGGGGTGGTGGTAGCCCGCGCCGAGGAGACCCTGCAGCCCGTCGCGGTGGACCCCCTTCTGGCCAGCCTGCTGGAAGTCAAGACCGGCGATCCCGCCTTCCTCGTGGAGCGGGTGGGCTACACGGAGGACGGCCGTCCCGTGGAGCTGCGCCGCAGCGTCATCCGGGGCGACCGCTACCGTTTCCGGGTGAGCCTCGAAGGCCCGATCCAGGAGACCGGCGATTCCCCGCAGGGGACGAAGGAGGGTTTGGTGCCGTGGTAGGAGCGCTGGCGGTCGTGGCCGGCCTTTTCTCGGCCTCCGTGGTGGCCGGGGTGGTCGGGTCCCTGGTGGGGCTGGGCGGCGGCGTCCTCATCGTACCGCTGCTGACCATCGGATTCGGCATGGACGTGCGCCTGGCGGTAGGGACGAGTCTGGTTTCGGTGATCGCCACGAGCAGCGGCGCTGCGTCTGCATACCTGCGAGACCGGCTCACCAACCTCCGCGTCGGTGTCCTGCTGGAACTCGCCACGGTCACCGGAGCCCTCACGGGCGCGTTTCTGGCGCCGCACGTGGACCCCCGGACCCTCTTCCTGCTGTTCGGGTTCGCCCTGCTGGTCTCCGTGGTGCCGACCGTGGCCAAGCTCGGGGAGGAAGTGCCCGCGGACGTACCTCGCGACCCTCTGGCGGAACGTCTGCGCCTGGCCTCCTCCTACCCGGACCCGGACGGGCGCCGCGTGCCCTACCGCGTCGGTCGGGTACCCGCCGGTCTCGGGCTCATGTACCTGGCCGGCGTCCTGTCGGGCTTGCTGGGGATCGGATCCGGAGCCTTTAAGGTCCTCGCTATGGACATGGCCATGCGCCTGCCCATGAAGGTCTCCACCGCCACCAGCAACTTCATGATCGGGGTGACCGCCGCGGCCAGCGCGGGCGTGTACCTCTGGCGGGGAGACGTGCCTCCCCTGGTGGCTGCCCCTGTGGCGCTCGGCGTCCTCGCGGGTGCGGCGTTGGGCAGCCGACTGCTGCAGCGTTCCACCAACCGGGCCGTGCGTGCGGTCTTCGTGCCGGTCCTCGTCCTGGTGTCCGTAGAGATGCTGCTACGCGGGCTGAGGGGAGTGTAAGGTGAACAGACAGGCGTATGGCCCTGAGGCTGCCGAGTCCGTGGAGGTGCGGCTGGGCTACCTCCTGCTGGCCGGCGTCGCTCTCGCAGCTGCGTTCCTGCTCGCGGGACTCCTCGCGTTCGTCGTGCACCTGGCCCAGGAGGGCGCTCCGGCCGCGCGGGACCTCCTGAGCCACACGGGGAGCGTCACCCTGGCTTCTCTCCTGCGCGAGCTGCGCGCGGGAGCCCCCACGGCCCTGATCCAGATCGGGCTGCTGGTGCTCATCCTGACGCCCGTCCTCCGGGTGGCCGCCACGGTGGTATTCTTCGCAGCCGAGCGCGACTGGCCGTTCGTGGCCATCGCCTCCACCGTGCTCGCCCTCCTGTCCCTGGGACTGCTGGGACTCGGCGTCGAAGGCCCGCGCTGAGACTCCCGGGCGCCATCGCTGGCTCCGGGCTCTGTCGCCAGGGGCCTGTCCCGTTGGCCCTCTCTCCTGGGCCCTGTCCCCTGGGCCCTGTCCCCTGAGCCCTGTCCCCTGGGCTCTTGTCCCCTAGGTCCCCAGACTGCACCCCCCGTGGAAGCTCACCTCCGCCGGATCGCCAGTGCCACCCGTAGCCCGGGGAATACCCGCTCCGCTACGAGCTCGTAGCCCCGGTCCCGGAGGACGGAGCGCAGAGCCGCCTCACCCGCAGGCGGCGCCGGCGAGGTGGTGACGACCCACACCCTGTGGTCCTCAGCACCCAGCTCCCGCACGCTGTCGCGGAAGAGCTGGCCCCACTCCTCTGCACGGTACGCGCGCGGCTCCACACGGACTTCCACCCTCCTGCCCGGCGGCCGGAAGTAGTACTCGAAGGCCAGGGAGGTACCGTCGGGCACGTACAGGACCGCGTCGCCGGGCCGGTAGCCGGCCCGCACGAACTGCGCGGCGCGGTCGTACCGGTACGTCTGGTAGCGCGGGTCGGACTGCATGGCAGCCACCGCGGGCGCCTGAAGCGTCAGAAGCCACACCGACGCCCGCGGCCGGGCGCGAAGGTAGAAGAAACCGTGACGCGCGGACGTCCCCCCTCACGCGGAGCTTGTCAGCAGTTAGGGCGGCACGCCCACAGCCCCGCGCTGACCGCCACTGCCGAGTGCTCGACGGGCTAGGCCGCGGCAGAGCCGCCCGGCGCCAGCGCCGGGCGCAGCCCATACTGGCTGGCGCAAGGAGTGGTCACCACCGTCTCCCGGGGACCTGCTACGGTAAAAGCACATGACGAAAGGCGCCGGTCGTCTCTTGGCCGTCCTGGCCGTCTCGGCCGTGATCCTGGGTGCTCTAGCAGCCTGGTCCGGCCGCACGGAGGGTCACTGGTCGGTGGACAGCGCTGTCTGGGAGCTCATGACGCGCGAGGTAGCCCGCCGGGGCTGGGAAGGCCTTTGGGTCACAAACCTGGCACAGGCGGCGGACCCTGAGGGTCGGTTCTTCCCGTCATTTTTCTTCGTCCGACGGGGGGACCGCTACCACTTCGCCTTTCAGCCAACCTTCGCGCTCCTGAGTGCCCCTGCCTATCGAGCGCTGGGAAAGGCGGGCCTAGCTGTAGTGCCTACTCTGGCCGCCCTCATCCTAGCGTGGGTGGTGGCGCGCGGGACTGAGAGGGTGGCGCCCGGAATGGGCTGGGCCGGTGCTGCCGTTCTCCTCTTCCTCACGCCGATTCCCCTCTACGCAGTCACCGTGTGGAACCACCTGCCCTCTGTGGCGCTGCTCACGACAGGCGCGCTGCTCACGTGGGGGTCGGGACTCGGGCATTCTTTTCGTCCGACTGGGATGGCCGCGGCCGGGCTGTCCGTCGGTTTAGGGTTGTTATTTCGCAACGAAGCCTACGTGTACGCAGCTGCCCTCGCGCTCGCCTGGCTGGTGGCCGCTCCACGACACCGATGGATCGGGACCGCGCTGTTTGCTGTAGGGTTTGCGGCCGGCTGGCTTGTCCAGGCGGGCGTCAACTGGCACCTGTTCGGATCCTTCTTCGGGCCCAAGGCGGAGGCAGTGGCCGCGCGCCAGGCGACGGGCGCGTGGGACCTTCCCTACCGCCTATGGAATTTATACCTGTTCGTGGCCGCACCCGACTTCGCAGCGTTCCTCCGTGGTGGTGTCGACCGCGGACTTTTGTTGTTCTCCGCCGTGGTGTTCGCAGCAGTCAGCCTTTCACTTCCCGGCCTCGAATCCCGCCCCTGGCGTTCCGCGGCTTCCCTGTACGCCCTGGCAGGCGCGGAGGCAGTCGTTCTTACCGGGCGCACCCAGGTGACGGGCTTCTTTTGGGTGGCGCCGTTCCTCGTGTTCGCCTTCGTGAACCGGCCGCTCACGCCCACCCGCCGGTTTCTGTGGAGTCTCGCGCTCCTCTTTGCCGCCGGGGTCGTGTGGACCGCATCCCACGGAGGGTTCCAGTGGGGCCCGAGGTACCTGCTGGCGGCCTACCCCATCGCCGTGTGGTTGGCCGCAGACGGGTGGGCCGCCTTGCCGCCCAGAACGCGCGAAGCGATCAGGATGCCGGCTGCACTCCTCCTTCTTCTGGCTCTTCTGGCGCAGGCGGCGGGAGTCGACCAGGCGGACCAAGGCCAGTGGCGCGCCACGCAGGCCCTACGGACGATCCGTAGTCTGCCTACCGATTACGTGGTGGTGGGGCTGGAGATCTTCGCCTGGGACTTCGCGCCTGCCTATGGTGAAAAGGTCCTGATGTCGGTGGACTCGCAGGCAGAGCTGGAAGAAGCCACGCGAGGCCTGTTACGGGCTGGAGTGGAGCGGTTCACCTACCTACCGCGCTCCGGTGCGGCGTTTGACCGAACGGTCGTAGAGCGCGTGCACGTGGCGGGGAGAGCCTACCGGGTAGCTCAAGACCAAACGACCGGAGGGCTTAGGCTGGTGCAGTACCGGCTCGTCCGGGCCCCGAAGTGGGAGTGACGCCCTGCTTACGTCCGGGGCCGCGGCCGGCGAGGAGCTTGCCCTCCGCCAGGGCCCGCTGCGCCAGCGGCACCCGGGCTACCTCGTCCTCCGTGTAGCAGAACAGCTCGACCGCTATCCCCACGTCCTCGAAGTAGCCCGCGTAGCGCACGCCACGGTCCACCCAGCGTTCCTCCGAGCGCTCCAGGACCACCAGCACGTCCGCGTCACTTCCCGGCACCGCCCGCCCCGTGGCCAGGGAACCGAACAGGTACACGGCCACCACTTCTGGCCGCCCGGCCACCAGGCGGCCCGCCGCGTGGCGCAAGCGGCGCTCCGCCTCCTCACGGTCCAGCCAGAAGACCGTGGCAGAACCGTAGGGCCGTCTGCGCACAACGGACCGCATGTTCCGTTTCCTCCCTGGTGTGGTGGGATCCCGGGCTACCCTGGGGCCAGGCGTTGGGGTACCGCGTGGGGATGTAGTACCGGTCTAGCAGACGCGCGCAGTGCTCCACTTCGGCGGCCACCGCTAGCCGCTCCCGTAGACCCTGGAGCAGGTCTACGAGCCCGCGGCCCCAGCCCTCCCCTCCCAGCTTCTGGTACACGGCCTTGATGGCCTTCTCCGCCGCCTGGTGGCTGGCGAAACAGGCCCACTCCCAGAAGCCGCCCTCAAGTTGCAACCGGGCGCTCGCGAGGTCGTGCTCCGCCTGCTCCATCCAGTCCCTGCTCCGTTCAGCCATCCCCGGCGAGGATAGGGGTCTTTTGCCCGGCGGTGCCAGGGGTCGCTAGTGCCCGTTCAGCGCGACCGCGAGTGGCCTCGGCCCTGTCCCCTGTGCCTGTCCCCTGTGCCTGTCCCCTGTGCCTGTCCCCTGGGCCCGTCCCCTGAGGCCCTTCTCCCGGAGCTGTGTCCCTGGAACCTCGTCCCAAAAGAATCGAATACTGCCCGAGGCCAAGCAGGCTAGAGGCGGCGGTGCAGTCCGCTGAGCGGTCGGTGTTGGCGCCGCGCCGCCACACGTTTTCCGGGCGCCCCTAGGATTTCGGTCCCTGCCCCGGCTGCCAGACTCGCGCCCACCTGAATCCCGGGCCCACCAGCTACTGTTGTCCCCGCGCTGACACGTCTGGACACGCTGGCGGCCGTCCGGCCTGCAGCTCTGACCGCTGAGCTCCGCCTGCCCGCGACTCGAGTCACGGTGGCGTGCGTCGGTCGGCTCAACCTCCCTACGGTGCTGGCTACCGATAGGCTAGAATGCTCCTGAGACGTCCTTCACCGTGAAAGACTTCCAGAGCCTGCTTCGCCTCCTGGAGCGACAGCCCCAGTGGAAGGACGCCCTCCGGGCCAGCCTGCTGGGCGAGGAGTTCCTCGAGCTCCCGAGCCTGGTCCGCAGCCTCGTACGGGCCCAGCGGGCCATGCAGCGGGAGCTCCGCGAGCTCGCCGACTCTCACCGGCAGACCCAGCAGGAGCTGCGGGCGCTGGCCGAGGCCCAGGCGCATACTGAGCAAACGGTCCGGACCCTGGCCGACGAGCTCCGGGCGCTGGCCGAGCCCCAGGTGCGTACCGAGCAGGTGGTGCGGGAACTCGTGCAGACGGTCGGCGCCCTCAAGGGCGAGAACCTGGAGCGCCGGTACCGGGAGAGGGCTGCGTCTTACTTCTAGAGCATCCTGCGCCGCATCCGCGTCGTGGACCACCAGCAGCTCGGCCTCCTCCTGGACGACGCCCTGGACCAGGGACGCATCACCCCCGACGAACGCGCCCAGGTCCTGGAAGCCGACGTGGTGGTGGCGGGGCTGGCAGACGGGCGCGAGGTCTACCTGCTGGCTGAAGTCTCCAGCACCGTCACTGCCCACGACGTCCGCAGGGCCCGGGCGCGTGCTGCGGCCCTGGAGAAGGCCGCGGGACGTCCGGTGCTGCCGGCGGTGCCTGGCGAACAGCTTTCCGACGACCTTGAAACTCAGGAGGTGGCTCGGACGGTCTGGCGGATCCTGGACGGCCGCGTGTGGCCTGCCTCGCTCGCCGGCTCCTCGTAGCACAGGCAACCGCTCCTGCACACCGCTTCCCCCCGGCTGCGTCCCCTAGGACTTCGTTCCCGTGGACCTGTCCCCGGGCTACGTCCCCTAGGACCTGTCGCAAACGGGGTTCCCAAGTACCGCCCATCACGGCCCTGCCTCGCCGCGGTAGGTCACGAGCCGGACCGGCCACAGTCCGCCGAATTGCACCACAAGAGGCGTACGATCTTCCTCCAGCCGGAACCGCCAGGGTGCCCCCTCCGTCCAGCGTTCCACCAGTCGGGGGTCGAACGCCGCGGCGTACCTGGGGACGTACGTCTACCCTTCCACCCGGCGCGCGGCCAGCAGCGCCACCAGGGCGCGCAACTCTTCCTGGCTGTCCACCGCCATCACCTTCTTGTCGAAGTACAGGTGGCGGAGCGACCGGAACATGTTCTCAAGCCGGTCGCCACCACCTAGTGACGCCGGCCGCTTGGCCGTCCCCCGGGCCCTGTCCCCGGGGTTCTGTCCCCTGGGCCCTGTCCCTGCCCTGTCCCCTGGGCCTGTCCCGGTCTCTGCTCGCTGCTCTCCAGGTACGTCCTGCCTCCCCCCGTTACCCGACGGCTCAGGCGGACGCCCCGCGGGAACAGGGCCCGACCGACCTCTCAGATTTCGCGACCTGCTAAGCGGGGCAGGCGTTCTCCCAAATCAGGGCGAGCGCCCCGCACCGACGGCAATGCGATGGCGACAGCGCGGTGCCCCCGAGTTTCCGGAAGCGCGCGCACGCCGACATCGACGCACGGCTGACCAAGAACAGACCCAGCGCATCCATTGCGCTGGGTCAAATCTGCCCGGGGAGCTTCGCACTCCAGGGACAGGCCTCTGGGGTGCGCCCCGAAGGGACGGCTGCTCCGTGGCAGCTATGGTGTCCCCGACGGTGCCTCTATTCTCCGGACAGTTACCCGGACCCCGCTCACGCCCAGCCCCGCCACGCCCTTCTCAAGCTGCAGGAAGTCGATGCGCCAGTCCGCGGGTGCCCTGCGAGTACCCCCGAGTACGGGCCACAGGCAGTCGATAAGGCTTTTGACCCTACCTGTCGCCACATCGCCCAAGTTTACGGTATCGCCACCAAACTCAACATGCACGGCGAGACGCTTGCCGGGCGCCACTGGCGCAACCTCTGGGTTCCCTTTGACCCAGTGAATGGCATCTGCTTCGCCTTTGCCTTGCGGGAGTACGCCACATGCCCGGTAGAGGATAGGGCCCGTGAAATCCGGCAGGAGCGGTGGGTTGCAGTCAAAGACCCGGATGTGGCAGCCGAGCACGGAAGCGCTGCGAGTGTAGAACTTGTGGGCAGCCAGCCACCGGATGAGGCTCCGTCGCCCTCCGCACCAGCCCTTCGCGTTCACCAGCACGGAAAGGACCGGCTCACACAGGTTATCAATGTCCGGCGCGTGGTGACCCGACGCCGGGGCATCGGTGCAAAACACGAGGCTTACGCCATTGCCTGTTCGCCCTGCGGCCTGCAGAATCCGCTCGTACAGCACCGACTTCCATGGGCGCTCCCCGGCCGTAGCGAACGTAGCAGCGCGGTCCGGCACCCAAAGATCGACCAGAGGACTTGGGACTCGCACCCACGCCTCCTCTTGCAGCGACAGCACGCGCAGGATGTTCGCCTTTGGAACACGAATATCCTGCCTAAGCTTCTCGCTTCTTCGCCTCCAACCCTGAGTCGCCGAGCCTAGGACCTCGTGGCTCTTCCCGCCTCCGGCGCTAACTCAGAGGACTCAGCAGAGCTCCTGCTCCCGCCGCTTGTGTCCACAAACCTTACCCCCGGCCCTGTTCTGTTAGCCCTTATATGACCATCCGGGACCCGTTGCTCCAGAACACCATAAGGAATCCCTGCAGCAGGGCCAACGAGGCGTCAGCAGCGCGTCGACGTCCGCACGGGAACCCAGGCGCGCCAGAAGCAAGGCCAGTGGCCATGCCGACGCCACGTATCGCGCCTGACTAAACAGAGCTAGCCAACCGCCGCTGAGCGGCAACAGGACGGCCGACAGGCAGACCAAAAAGTAGGGGAAGCCCAACGTCCGGGCGAACGCAACAGACAAGACGAGCACAACGACGGTGAACCAAGCGCCCACGCGTAGCTGAGGCACGGCCGAGCTCGCTCCCCGGAGCAGCACTTCCATGGGGTTCGCCGGAGCCTTGAGCCACGCCTGTTGCACCCGCACGAAGGCCAGAGGGTCTCCCGTGAGCAACCAGTTGTAGAAGGAAAACACACCCAGCCCTGGAGGGACCAAACTGAGGGCCACCAGGCGACTCGCCCACCGTGCACGCCCCTGAGGGCCGGCAAAGCAGATCCAGGCCAACGGCAGCACCAGGAGTACCCCCGTTAGGCCGGGTCAGCGCCGAAACCCCCCGAGCGCCCCCGCCGCCCACCAGCGATCCCGTCGAGCTTCCAAAAAGGCGGCCACGCTCAGAGCGACGAACAGGGCCTCTGTGAGGACCGCCGAGAAGACGAAAGCGGTCAGCAACAGCAGCAGGTGCTTCACGGAACGCTCTGCGGCGGCCGCGTCTCGGTCCAGCCGCGCCAGTCGGTACAGCAGGACCGCCGCCCTGACCAGGGAAGCGTTGGAGATCGCTATCCCCGCCAGGTATACGGCTCCCAGCACCGCTCCGAGCGCCCTAATGAGCAACGGATACAGCGGAAAGAGGGCGTAGTCCGCTTCCCCGGTGTGGGGTAACGCTCCGCCGAGTAGCTGCGCCGCGCGATGTCCAGGTACCATCGGGTATCCTAGTGCCCCCATACCGCGAGAAAAGGGTTCTCGGTAAACGGCGCCCCAGGCTCTTGTTGCGGCAGAAAGGGCTGCAGGATCTCCCTGGAAATGAGCCCGATGAGCCACAGGATCACACGCGTGACCAGCAGCCAGCTAACCGCGAAACTGACTTCCGGATGTGCACACAGGAGCTGAAGGCGGTCTTTCATATGTCCCCCCTTTAAGCCCAGCGGAGACGTGCACTCCTCCCCGGGACCCCGAGAGCGAACCGTCAGCCCCTTGCCTCGCCGCGGTAGGTCACGAGCCGGACCGGCCGCAGTCCGCCGAACTGCACCACCGGAGGTGTACGGTCCTCTTCCAGCCGGAAGCGACAGGCTACCGCCTCCGTCCAGCGCCACCAGTCGGGGGTCGAACGCCGCGGCGTACCTCGGGACGTACGTCGGCCCTTCCACCTGGCGCCCGGCCAGCAGCGCGACCAGGACGCGTAGCCCTTTGTGATTGTCCACCACCATGGACTTTTTTAAAGAACATTCGACCTAGGGGCTGGAACAGGGGCTCATAGCCAGTGCCACCACTTCGTACCGAGCGGACCGCAACGCGCGTCCTTCATCACCCGCAGGGTATCCAGCGAGTGCCAGCTCAACCGCGGACCCAGCGCCTGCATGCCCAGCCCGCTTGCGACCAATCTCCAGCACTGCCACCAGGACGTGCAGCAGCCGCACGTGACCGCGCCACACCCCCGCCATGCTCCCACCGTACCTTCCCAGGGTATCTGCGCGCCCGCGTGCCGCCCGGCTGGGCCGGTGAGCGGGAGCATTCTGCTCCTTCCACGCCATCCCCTCCTCCAACCAGCACCCAGCTAACACACCAAATGCCATTTTAGGGTCTAGAAATTTACTGTCAGACTGGCAGGTCTCAGACCACCTACCGAACCAGCAGGCCCAGCCGGACCCCGTTGAAGTCATGCAAGGGACCGGGGCGGTAGCCTCGGGCCTCGAGCGCCCGCACCAGCTCCTCCATCGAACCCGGCGGCACCGGAGAGACCAGCACGAGCCATACGCGCCGGTGCTCGGATCGCAGGAGCCGCGCGGCTTCCTGGAAGTGCTGGCGCAACGCTTCCCGGTTCCACCGCCGCACGTCCGGATCAATGCCGATCTCGGGGCCGGGCGGGTCGAAGTAGAGGTGGAGTGCGGACTGCGCACCACCCATGTAGTACACCACTACGTCAGTGGGCCGGTAATGGGCCCGCAGGTGGCGGGCCGCCAGGTCGTACCGGAACCCCTGGTAGACAGGATTCCCCTGGAGGTTATCTACCGCCGGCCACAGAGTGAGCAGCACTCCCGCTGCGGCCACGGCGGAGACCAGGAAGGGTGAGGCTCGCCGCACCGCCTCCCGTAGCTCCACGATGCCCGCGGCCACCGCCACGGCCATGAACGGCTGGAGGTGCGCGAGGTGATAAAAGTAGGCTGCCTCTCGCCGCAACGCAAGCGAGGCCAGAACGAACACCGCCACGGGAAGGCCCCAGCACAGGCACAGCAGCCCGCAGGTTGCTCGATCCCGCCGCCAGAGCTCCCCTACCCCTGCGACCACCAGCACCGCGAAGGGAAACACCAGCAGCGGTTGATACTTCCACTCCAGACCTGGCCAGCGCAGGTACCCCGGCACGCTCGGCAGATACCCTCCAAACCCGTGCACCGCGAACAGTTCCAGCACGTATGTGGGGCGCATGGGATCCCGGTAGGGGACGGGGTTCGCAAGAAGCGATCGGCTCAGGGCGGGAAGCCAGGGGAGGTAAAAGAGGAGGCCCGTGACCCCGCTTGTGATCAACCCCCGCCACCTGCGCCGAACTGCCATCCACACCCCGTGCGCTACCAGGAGGGGCCCCGCGTAGTAGCTGAGGTAGAGAAGGAATGCAGCACTCCCGCCGTAGAGCGCCCAGTCCACGAACCCGTCCCGCCGGTCCGCCCGGTGTAGCAGCCAGGTGGACAGAACCGCAACTGCGGTGAGGGGTGCGTACATGCGGATCTCGTTCGAGTTGTAGATCTGGAAGGGGTTAAGGGCCACGAGGGCTGCGGCCGCCACCGCCACCCCGGGCCCGCCGAGCCGCCGCGCGAACCCCCACGCGAGCACCACCGCCACCATACCCCACACCACGGAAAGGGTTCGGGCGCTTGCTACGTCGTGGCCGAAGAACTGGGTCCACCCCCGCAGCATCACGTAGTAGCCGGGCGGATGGGGATCCACCCGGGGGAGGTTGGCCCAGATGTAGGCTACCGGGCGGCGCGCCACCTCCAGGCTGAAGGCCTCGTCGTGCCAGATGCTGCGCACCGAGAGCATCTCCAGCCGCAGGGTCAGGGCCAGCAAGAGCACCACCCCAAGCCCCACGAGCTCCCACCGATGCTCCCGGCTTCCGTTCCTCCGCTCTTGACGCGCAGGCGGTTCTGTCTGTGGCACAAGCGTGTTTACCGTCACGACCTTCCCTCCCTGCGCACGAAAAAGCTGGCCCGCACGCCCTCGAACTCCCAGGGCTCCGGCACCGGCGGGCCTGGGCCACTTGCGGGCACGTGGCGCCGAATAGCTCCGGCGGCCTGTGTGGCTCCTGCACCTGTACCATCCAAACGCATTTCGGCTCGCCGTCAACTTCTCCCTCTTGCCGTCTCTCCCAGGACCCGGCTCCTGGCGGCGAGACGGCTAGGGAACGAGGGACTTGCGATCCCCGGTGTCGCCGCAATTCTCACCTCTCCGGGGCCAGCGCAAACAGGGTCGGAACCAGCGCGTACCGGGCGGCCTCCGCCGAGGCGATCAAGGAGGGGGAGCTGAGCGGCCACGGGGCGGAGATCGGGCCCGCACCGCAACCGCGGGCTGACCCTAAGCGCCTGACGGCTTCGAGCGTCACGAGCCCCGCCAGGGCCGAGGACGCGGAGGGCAAGTTGCACTGATCCGAAGATCGTGATCCAGATCCTGAACAGGAGCGGGTAAACGGGTGCGGGGACGTCGTGCGGGTAGACGAACCGCAGGATCTCCCGAAGCGAGGCTACGTAGGCCCCGAAGAGCTCGGCGAACGAGAGGCTGCGGCGGCCCGGAAGGAGGAAGGTCACAAAGAGGAAGAGCGCTCCTGCCGCGAGGAGGCGGCTAGCGCCGAGTGACTCGATCCCCGCGACCTCTGGAACCCGCATGTGCTGGAACGGTACAAGCCCGCACTGGAACGATACAGCCCGTACCATGTGGCCTCAGGAGCAACTTCTCTGCCACGTCTGTGATCGCTAAGGCCCCATGCCCAGGCAGGGCTGCGAGCTCTCGCGAGAGCCTGCAGCCGTGCCGGAGGAAAGCCGGACTGAGGAAGCGGTGGCAAAATGGAGCGGCGGCCGACTGGTAGCCGGCCGCCGCCAGCCGAAGGGCAGCGCCACGCGTCAGAAACCCGAGGAGCTGATCACCCGGCTCCCCGTGGTTTGGATGGTATAGGTGATGGTAGCGCCACTCACGGGCCCCGTTGTGACCCCAACCGCGCTTGCGACACAGTCGCCCGCTGTGGTGCAGTTTCCTCCCTGGAAGTCCCAGTTGTTGGTGTCCGTCGGAAGCGAGACCACGGCAGTACCGGCGAAAGAGCCCTTCTCCACGTAGTACAGCCACTGCGCGGTGGCCCACTCCTGCAGCTTCTCCGCCGCCTCCGCGTAATACGCCTTGCGCCGGGTGCTCAGATAGGCCGGCAGAGCCAGCGCCAGCAGGATGCCTAGGATCACCAGCACCATGATGAGCTCGATGAGGGTGAAGCCCCTCTCGTCCCTGCGCGCCTTCCAGATCCGCTCTAACACTTCCTCACCTCCTCACACGTGATCCTGCTAAAAACTGCAACCCCTCCGGGCCTCAGCTCGGCGCAACCTCGGTGCCACCACCTCCTTCCACGCCCACTTCTTGCCCTGTTATGTACCCAAAACCCCCGCCGTCCTGGACCACCCCTCCGGGCAATTCCGCTCGCCCTCTCGCCTGACCCCCGCCTACCCCATCGTCGGTTCTTTGCCCAACTCCTCTGGACCTTAGACCTCCCGCCCAGCCTGCCCACTTGCCACCCGCCTCCCGGCCCATCCGGCCCCCGAGGCCCCACCGGCCCCAACCACCCGCCCCGCCCTCCTCGGCCCCTGCCCTGGCCTCGCCCTCCGATCCAGGCGCCGGTTCCCGGAGCCCGTTCCTGGAACCGTTTCCTGGAACCTGACTTACGAAAAGTAAGTCACGCCGCTGGCCCTCCCAGATCCCGTGGCCAGCTCGCCCGGATGGTACCTGGCTTACGAAAGGTAAGCGGGCGTAGGGATAGTGGCCCGGGCTCGCGTGCTCGGGTCGCCGAAAATCGGCCACGCGTTCCCGATTGCGCTGTCCTGGAGCGGGCGGGTATAATTTCCAGTGTCAACGGGAGCAAGGTCCCGAGAGGTCGAGCCGGCGCGAGCCGGGCAGGTCACTCGGGGCGGCTCCCGTTGACGTTTTTGACCCGGGGCCCGCGGGGGACTTCACGGGCGGCGCTGGCGGCGCAGCCAGGCGCGAACGGCCTCCCGGGTGACCTCCCAGGCGTGCCAGGCCGCGTTGCGGGCGATCCCGTAGGCTGCGTCCTCCAGGGCCGGGGGTAGCTTTCGAGCCCGCAGCGCTCCCCGCACGTCCAGGGGCAGGTTGGGTAGCACGTCCCGTTCGAAGTCCATGGAGTCGAGGAAGCGGGCCACCTCGTCGGGGGGCACGCACCCGCTCACCTCCGCAGGAAGTTGCTCCAGACGGTGCAGGAGCTCCAGGTGACGCTGCTGCATCCGCTGCTCCAAACGTTCGAGGACCTGTACCGGGTCGTCGTCCCGGGGAGGCTCGGTGTAGCCCTCGAGGAAGAAAGCCGGCGGCTTGTTCAGGACCTCGCACAGCCGCAGGAAGGTCTCGAACTTGGGGAAGGCCTTCCCGCGCTCCCAGTCGCCCACCGCCACCGCGCTGCGCAGTCCCAGGGCTCTGGCCAGCTCCCGCTGCGACAGCCCTGCGCTGGTCCGCGCCTCGTGAACCCTCAGTCCGAAGCTCTTTTTCACTTCCGCCAGAAGCCGGCCCATGGACCACCTCCGAACGGCCGCTCACCTCTACAGGACCCGTGGGCCCAGCACCCCCGCGGAACCTAGGCAGATCTATTCTAGCGCTCTACAAGACTGAGTCTAGCACCTGCTAGAAACATTCGATCTCAGAGAACGACTGAAGCTGCTCTGCTGCCTACTAATGTTCGAAAGTCCGCTGCTCCCGGAGTCCACACCCCTTTCGAATGTCGCCGAGGTCGGACTGGATCGGGTCAAAACGTCAAAAACCGGGCCGGCTGACGTTCGTTCAGTTAGGATGGAGGCGAGGGCCCATGGAAGCGCAGGATCCGCTCGAGCGCGCCCTGGCGCGGCAGCTGTACCGCCTTCGCTGCCCCGACCCGCTCGTCCTGGGAGAGCTCCACCTGGGCACGCTCGAGGGACCCCAGCAGGAAGAGGTAGCAGCCCACGTGCGCGAGTGTCCGCGCTGCCAGGAGGAGCTTGCCACCCTCGAGCGCTTCTTGAGGATCCGAGACCGGCCGGGCGTGCGGCTGTGGGTGGCGGAGCTGATGCCACAGCTGCGCGTGGCCGAACTGGCCCCAGCCTACGCGGTCCGCGGGAGCTTTCAGTTGGCCTCTGCCACGTACAAGGCCGGGGAGTTCACCCTGACGGTCTCCATCACGGAGGACCCGCAGGACCCGTCCCTTCGCACGCTGGCCGGTATCGTCTCACGCGAAGTTGAACTGGAGCCAGGGGCGCGAGCCCGACTGGTAGGAGCCGGCTACGACCAGGAAACGGAAGTGGATCCGGTGGGTCAGTTCGCGTTCACGGCGGTCCCGCAAGGCTGGTACACCCTGGAACTGGAGGCGGGCGACGACCTCGTTCAGGTGTCTCCTCTGAAAGTATCGTAACCCTGCCGGGCCCGGCCGCAGCCGGTTCCGGCTCGCGCGAAAAGTCCTGCCCGACAGCCGGTCTCCACTGGACTAGCGGACTTCCAGACTGAGATCCAAGGCCGGTGCGGAGTGGGTCAGCGCGCCCACGGAGATCAGGTCCACACCCGTCTCCGCCACCGCCCGCACCGTCTCCAGCGTGATCCCACCCGAAGCTTCCGTCAGCACGCGGCCCCGGCACCGTGCCACGGCCTGCCGCAGGGTCTGGAGGTCCATGTTGTCGAACAGCAGCGCGTCCGCGCCAGCTTCCACCGCCTCGTGGACCTGGTCCAGGTCGGTAACCTCCACCTGAATCCGGATCCCGTGCGGTACTCGCGCCCGGAGCCGCTCCAGGGCCTGTCGCAGGGAAACACCCTCGCGCTTGAGCATCGCCAGGTGGTTGTCCTTGACCAGCACCCCGTCGCTGAGTCCGAAACGGTGGTTGGCCCCTCCCCCGACCCGGACCGCGTACTTCTGGAGGATGCGCAGCCCCGGCGCGGTCTTCCGGGTGTCCACGATCCGGCACGGGAGTCCCGCCACCGCCTGGACGTACCGCCGCGTGAGGGTAGCGATCCCACTCAGGTGGCTCAGGAAATTCAGCGCCACTCGCTCTCCGGCCAGCAGGGCCCGGCCGTCTCCCTCCACCACCGCCACGACCTGTCCTCGTTCCACCTCGGCCCCGTCCACCACCTCCAGGCGCACCCGGACTTCCGGGTTCAACTGCCGGAACACCACCTCCAACACCGGGAGCCCCGCGATCACGCCTGGCCTCTTGGCCATCACCTCGCCACGCCCTGGAAGGGCCTCAGGAAAGAGGGATTCGGTGGTCAGGTCGCCCCACGGGAGGTCCTCACGGAGCGCCGCGGCTACCACACGCTCCAGCTCCGCGGTCGGCAGGCTCCCGTGCACCATCAGCTCAGCGCCAGCATCCGTTCGATAGCTTTCCGGGCCCGGGAGGCGACGTCCGGATCCACCCGGACCTCGTGCACCCCGTCCCGGAGCGACCGGTAGAGTTTGTCCAGCGTGATCCTCTTCATGTACTGGCAGACAGCGTCCTCTCGTACCGGCACGAACGTTTTCCCCGGGGCCTCCTTGCGCATGCGGTGCAAGATCCCCGTCTCCGTGGCCACCACGAAGGTCGGCGCCTGGGAAGTCCTCGCCCGGCGCACCATCCCCTCCGTGGAGACGATGTGGGTACGGTCCCGGGGAAGGTCTCCCGCAGCGAGGAACACCATGCACGAGGTGACGCACCCGCACTCGGGGTGAATGAGCAGCTCCGCGTCCGGGTAGGCGCGCAGCAGTCCCGTGACGTCCTCCGGCGTGAACCCGGCGTGCACGTGGCACTCCCCCATCCACAGGTGCAGCCGCCGGCCCGTGACCCGGGCCACGTAGCTTCCGAGGAAGAAGTCCGGGACGAACAGGATCTCCTTCTCCTCGGGGATGGACTCGACCACGCGGACGGCGTTGGTGGACGTGCAGCAGATGTCGCTTTCCGCCTTCACCTCCGCGGTGGTGTTCACGTACGCCACCACCACAGCCCCGGGCTGCTCCCGCTTCCACGCCCGGAGCTGCTCCGCGGTGATGGTGGCGGCCAGGGAGCAGCCCGCCTCCGGGTCGGGCAGCAGCACCGTCTTGTCCGGGCACAGGACGGCCGCCGTCTCCGCCATGAAGTGGACCCCGCAGAACACGATTACGTCCGCGTCCGTCCGCGCCGCGGCCTGCGCCAGCCCCAGGGAGTCGCCTACGAAGTCCGCTAGGTCCTGCACCTCCGGCAGCTGGTAGTTGTGGGCCAGGATGACCGCTCTGCGCTCTTCCCGCAGGTGCCGGATCTGGTCCACTAGCCAGTGAACGCGGCCTTCGGCTGCGCTGACCGTCGCGCACACAGAAGTTCCTGACACGATCTCACGCTCTGGCCGGCCCACCCTTCCGCCGGGCGTGCCGTCGCTTCTCTCTACACTCGCGCCTCCTGGGCTGTCAAGTGGGTTCCCGGAACCCAGGGGCTGTGCGACCTACACGGCGCCGGTCCTCGCGCCGCTGCGCCTCGCCACCCCAGCTGGCACGGGACGGGACTGCAAGGCCCACTAGGTTCGGGTCCCGCCACGCTTGCGGGATCGTGGCTCGCGGTCAAGGGGACAGGGACTCGGGGACACAGCCCTGGGGACAGGCCGCAGGGGACAGGTCCCAGGGGACGGGGCCCAGGGGCCGGGGACGAGGAGTGAGGTCCAGGACGTTACGTTACAGGCCACACCGTGGCAGGCAGAGCGCCCGCGAGGGCGTTTGCCGGCCTAGCCCTGGCCACCCTCACAGGGTTACCGGGACCCGGGAAGCGCCTCGCCCAGAAGAGAGCTTCAGGTGGGCGCCTGCGGCGGGGTGCTGGGCGGGGTTCT
>ENA-ORXB01000750-ORXB01000750.1-sediment-metagenome-genome-assembly--contig:-NODE-750-length-54269-cov-8.298753_pt1 | contig 54269 bp, 52 predicted proteins | sample MGYA00237863_ERZ511475 | MGnify/ENA primary metagenome ERZ511475 (study PRJEB26305, sample SAMN06343858) | sediment metagenome | isolation source: hot spring sediment | place: Canada: British Columbia... | reverse complement strand
GGTCAAAGTATCTGGCACCCTCCGGCCTAACCCATCTTGGCTCCCGGTGTTCTAATTGGGTTTGGCAACAGGCCCTTTATCACAGCGGTCCCCTTTTTGATTGTCACAAACACTTAGCGCCCCCTTCCGGCCGGTGTTTTGCGGCCAGGCGGCCGGCTTCCGTTCACAAAAGGGGCATTTTGCGAATTATCTTTTGTTTGCTTCACCATTTCGTCGAGCAACGTGTCACCGCGCCGGAGGCCCCGGCTTTTAAGCCTGGGGAGGAAGGCGCGGCAATTTCTTTCCTTTCGGCCGAATTGTGGTATTATAAAAACATGAAACGCTGCAATATCGTCCGCGTGCTCTTCTCAAAAGAGCAGGCCAAAGTCCTCGAAACCCTCGGAGACCGCTGCGCTGCCCTCTGGAACGCCGTGCAGTACAGGTGCAGGCAGGCGTTCTTCAGGGGGAAGCCCATGCCTTCCTACGAGGCCCTGTGCTCCGAGTTCAAGGAGCACCCGGCCTACAAAGCCCTGCCGGCAGACGTCGCGCAGGAGGTTATCAAGAAGGCAAGGAAGGCTTGGGACTCCTTCTTCGCCTGCCTCAGGCTTTTCCGCAAGGGCGAACTAGAAAGGCCGCCGCGCGTGGCCGGGTACTGGAAGGACCGCCGGACGGGAAAGCGCATCGTAAAGCTCATCCCGATTAAGTCCCCGCGCTCTTACTCCCTCGACACCAGGACCCTCTCCATCCCCCTGCCGCAAGACCTGCGGGAAGGACTGGGAGGACGCCTGGTCCTGCGCACGAAGGGCGTCCTGCGCTTTTCCGGTACCCCCAAGACCCTGGAGCTCAGGTACGATCCCGTGAGGAGGCGCTGGTACGCCCACCAGGTGGTAGAAGTGCCGGAACCGGTAAGGAAAGCCCGGCTGGAGAAATATGCCGCCGCGGATCTGGGTGCAAGGGTGCTGGCCGCCTTAACCATCGAAGGCCTCGACCGCCAGCTGCTCTTCTCGGCCCGCGAGGTCTGGAAGGACTTCCTCTACTGGACCAGGCGCATCGCGGAAGAACAGTCCCGGCTTAACCGAGCCGGGCGAAGGACCTCCCGCAGACTCTGGTCGCTCTACCAGACCCGCGCCTGCAGGCTTAAGCACGCCTTTGTAGCTCTGGCCGCAGAGATTGCCCGGTGTCTTAAGCGACACCGGGTGACCGTACTCTTCCTCGAAGACTTAACCGGCATCCGCGAGGACATGGACTTCGGGCCGAAGAACCTTCTGGTGCACAACTTCTGGACCTTCCGCATGCTGAGGAACCTTATCGAGGCCGCCTGCGTCCGGGCCGGGATACGGGTGATTCCTGTCAAGCCGCGCGGCACCTCCTCGAAGTGCGCCGTCTGCGGCTCCCCAGTAAACCGCCCCGTCCGGCGCAAAGTCGTCTGCGAAAAGTGCAGCTGCGTCTGGCACGCAGACGCCAACGCGGCTTTAAACATACTTCTTCAGGGCTCCTCGAAGGGGCACGGAGTGAAGGCTGCACCCCGGAAGCCGCTCCCCTACCGGTGGAACTACCACCGGTGGGTGGGCCGCTTCGAATCTGCCGCCGGTACGCCTAAAGCAGCCAGCGGTAGCCGGATGGCGGCGTAAGCCGCCTGAAGGAATCCCCGAGCTTTAGCTCTGGGGAGGAAGTCAAAACCTGAAAAGGAGGAAATACACGTGAGGAAAGCGAAAGTATTTAAATACTCATAAGGTAGAGATCCAGCACGGACCGGCACCCAGGATCCAAGAGAAAAACAGGCAATCATAAGATTTCCGGGTAAGGTGTTTCCATCTAACACACTATACCAGGTGGTACTGAACCAAAATGCCGCAAACATTGGCTGGTAGTAGAAAAAGAAAGGTGTTCACCTTTTGGGAAGTTTTTTTAACCATGACTGCATGGGGATTCCTGGCGCTTCTTGCCGGCTGGGTTCTTGCGGCGCTTGGTTGGTATCTCTTAGCGCTCGTCTGGTACCGAGAGCTCTTTGTACCGCGAGCAGTTCGCGACACCGCGTTAGCAGTAGCAATCCTTACCCTTTGGGCTTTGGGCATTGGCTTCTGTGCGCGCCTCTGGAGCCTTTACAATCGCCGCCGGTATTACTGCCACAACCGACGGAGGCTTGATCTTTTGCCACTGAAGGTGCCGCGTCTTTCCTGGATGGAAGCAACTCTCATCCCACCCTGCCCGGCAGTCAATGCGCCGACGGAGGTCGTCGCTTCTCGCGTAGAACGTCCCCTTTTCGTTCGACCGCACAGTCCGGCGAGTCTTCTCTCCTCTGCCGCCCTCCTGGAAACTGAGGGACGAATTACTGAGGCAGCAGGGCTTTTGCGCCTACTCCTTGAAAATTCTGAGGTACCCCTGCTCGTGCGAGAAGTAGCCTCCCTGCGGCTTGCCCGGCTCCTCGCTATGCTGAAAAGAGAACGTCTCGCCCTCTTTTATGCTAATCTCACCGCGCACAATTGGAGGCAAGAGAGGCATGGAACCCGTGAAGGTTCTCGCCACATTTAAGGAAAAAAAATTTCGCCGCACTTTCTGGGGTTACCACCCGCAGGACGTTGACCGCTTCCTCCTCGAAGTGGCGGCAACCCTGGAAGAACTCGCTCATGCAAAAAGCGAAGCGGAAAAGCAACTGGCAGCGATCGAAAAACAGGGAGAGCTTCTGCGCCAGGCACTTCTCCGGGCCGAAGCGGTCGCCCAGGATACAATAGCAAAAGCCCAGGAGGAAGCGGCGGCAATTCGGAGAGAAGCGGAAGCAGAAGCACAGCATGAGCGCCAGGCAGTAGAAAATCGGCTACAGCAACTCGAGGAAGAGATAGCTGCTTACCGTCGCACAGTGAGCGAACGCTTCTACAGTTGCGAGCGGGAGCTGAGAGCTCTGCTCGACCGCTTTTACCTTCTGGTGAGGCGGCACGTGGAGGCACTCGACCGGGAGATAACGAGCGAGGTCCAGAGCCTTGTTTGCCGGCTCGAGACAGAAATCGCACAGATTCCCAAACCTACGCCGGAGAGAATCACCATAGCAGCGGCTGCAGCGATAGAGGGAGATGCGACGCAGCCCTCGACCTGGCAGGAAAAAGAAGAGGCGCTACTGGTAGGTTGCGTGCTGCAGAACGACCTCCACGACCCAGCAGGAAACGTGGTCGCTCCCAAAGGAACTGTGGTGACGCCGGAACTCGTCGCCAGCGCGGTGGAGAAGGGGCTGTACGGGGAATTAGTAGCTGCGGTGCAAGAGCCAACAGGAAAGGTGACGGAATGATGTCTTCTTGGGTAGCAGAAGTCTTCCATCTCCTTGGTCTTTATGTCTTTGCTTACCCGGTAGCAATGAGCGCTGTGTGGATAATCGGCGGACTTTACTTCTGGTGGCGCCGGGAACGAAACGCTGAGGAAAAAGAGCGCTGGCCGGATTTCTGGCCGCCTGTAACACTGCTTGTCCCTTGTCACAATGAAGCAGCAACCATCGCCACTACCTGCTGGACACTTGCCAGACTTGATTACCCCCATTATCGTGTGATCTTCATCGACGATGCATCCACCGATGCGACAGCAAGCATCATCCGGGAGTTTGCCACCAAGATCCCCTATTTTCACCTACTCCGCCTCACGGAAAATCAAGGCAAGGCAGGCGCACTTAATTGCGCCCTCGTTACGGCAGTCAACACTCCTTTAGTAGTGGTGATCGACGCCGATACCCTTCTCGATCCTCAGACACTGAAGTGGCTGGTAGCCCCTTTCACCCGACAGCCGCGACTTGGAGCGGTAACCGGCAATCCCTTGGTTTTCAACCGAGGAAACCTTCTGGAAAAGCTGCAGGCTGCAGAGTTCGCTTCGATCGTCGGACTCATTAAACGCAGCCAGCGAGTCCTGGGCCGTGTGCTTACTGTTTCCGGGTGCATTGCCGCTTACCGTACCGAGGCGTTACGTGCAGTTGGCGGCTTTTCCGCCGGCACTGCTACCGAGGATATCGATGTCACCTGGCAGCTGCAACGGCACTTTTACGAGGTGTGGTTTTCTCCCCAAGCGGTCGCCTTTATTCAAGCCCCTTCGCAGCTGAAAGAGTTTTGGAAGCAGAGATGCCGCTGGGCCCGGGGAGGTTGGCATCTCTTACGGACGCATAAAACGATTTTTACTCGCTGGCGCTGGCGCCGCCTATGGCCAGTCTACTTCGAGTTCGTGGTGGGTTACTTTTGGGCTTTTTGCTTCGTCGCCGGTGCAGCCCTGTGGCTCCTCACCCGACTCCTGGGGTACGACCTCGCGGGTTTTAGTCCTGTACCAGCTTGGTACGGCGGAGTAGTCAGCGTAGCCTGCGTAGTGCAGTTTGCCACGGCCCTGGCAGTCAACCACCGATACGACCGACATCTGTGGCGCACCATCTTTTGGGTTCCTTGGTACCCGCTCTTCTTCTTTGTTTTTATGGCTTTGACTGTGGTCTGGACGGCTCCAAGGGCTCTCACTGAAGACATGTTGGCCGTCGGACGCTGGAAGAGTCCCACACGCGAAAAATGGGAGGAAGGAACAGCATATCGCCAGGAAGCCGGATGAGAAGAGACCTGTGAATTTCTATCTTCGCCCTTCCGCTTGTAGGTGGTTGCCGAGGTACATAACGGAGGAAACACCCTTCCTGTGAACCCAAGTCTAAGGAGGTTTGCAACAGCTTCGAGAGACTGTACTGTAGTTGACCGAGGTTCTTTCCTCACGCCCATGAACCCCGGACACAGCATTGTACGCGGCCTAGTATCGCAACATCCAACATGAGTTTCCGAACTCAGCACGTTTGGGAATTTCCTGCCACCCGCACACGTCTTTTCCCCTACCGAGTAGCGACTACCCGCAACCTCTTCTCCAAGCAGTTTTCCTGCCTTTGAAACGCAGTCCTGTTGAACCTGCCGTTCCGGAAGGTTAAAGCGCCTTTCGGAGCAGAGTTAGCGAGAAAGGTCTTTTTGTCCGCACGGGACCCTGTCGTTGCCGCATCCCTCACCCTGGCCTCCCCGCCCTCTCCGGAGACCTTTGGGGGAACCTCTTTTGCCCCAACTGCAGAAGGAGCAGACTGGTTCTGCACCTGCTTTTCGACTCCGATTGTCACGTGGCAAGGTATCGCGCGAACAGCTTCGGGTCCACCGCCCGCTCCTCGGCGTCCTCCCTGCTGACCAGCCCGGCGAGCACAAGGTCGGCCAAGGCCCTGTCCATCGGCACCATTCCCTCCGAGGCTCCGGTCTGTATGGCCGACGGTATCTGGTGTGTCTTCCCCTCCCGGATGAGGGACCGCACGGCGTGCGTGGCCACCAGCACCTCCACGGCGCAGACCCGGCCCCTCCCGTCCTTCCGGGGCAGGAGTTGCTGCGAAAGCACGCCCTGCAGGACGCCCGCCAGCTGCACCCTGACCTGCTGCTGCTGGTGCGGGAGGAAGACGTCCACCACGCGCTCCACGGTCTCCGCCGCCGTGTTCGTGTGCAGGGTCGACAGCACCAGGTGGCCCGTCTCGGCGGCCGTAATCGCCGTCGCGATGGTCTCGAGGTCGCGCATCTCGCCCACGAGGATCACGTCCGGGTCCTCCCGCAGGGCCGCCCGCAGGCCCTCGGCGAAGCTCTCCACGTCCTCGCCTACTTCGCGCTGGTTGACCACGCCCCTGCCGTGCCGGTGCAGGTATTCAATGGGGTCCTCCAGGGTGATCACGTGCCGCTCGGACGTGCGGTTCACGTGGTCCACCATGGCCGCCAGGGTTGTGGACTTGCCGGAGCCCGTGGGCCCGGTCACCAGGCCTGGGACCACCAGACCCCCAGGGCCAGTATCACCAGGGCGACCACCAAGTGCAGCGGCACGAACTCGGAGATCCTGGCGTAGAACTTGTCTAACGCCGCCACCTCCGCGTCCGTGAACGTGTGCAGCCACTTAGCGTTTGCGGGGTCGTCCAGGTTCTCCGACCCCGGCAAAGGCTCCTCCAGCCTGACCTGGAAGACGAGTTCCACCGGGTCGTACAAACCCAGGACTTGCATCAACCAGTTAGGGATCGCCATCACGACGCTGCCCGCAAGCCTCTCGGGCCAGTCGGCGCTCTCTTCATACTGCCTGCGGCGCTCGTCGATGTAGCACTTCCCGCCTTCACCGGCACTGCCGGAGTTACCCCGCTCGTCCACCGTGACCTGCACCGAGTCGCTCCGGCCCGGGCCCGAGCCGCACTCGACGGTGTACCGGTAGGTGCCCGGCGCCACCCTGTCGGTGCAGGTCATCGTCACCCGGCCGGTCTTCTCCGGCAGAGGGACGTACCTGATTATCTGGCCGTCGCGCAGGACGGTGACCTCCGTGGGGCCAAAGTTGGCCACGTCGCTCCTCACTATCTCCGCGGTCCAGGTGAGCGTGATCACGCCGTCCCTAGCGGTAGCCCGCAGGTTCCCCACTGCGACGGCCCGGAATGTCGCCGCCCAGGCCGCCGCGGCCAGAAAGAAGCAGACGGCAAGGATCACGGCGACGGGCAGCCAGCGCCTCATGCTCCCGCCCCCTTAAAGGCGAGATCGTTCGGGTCGGACGTGAACCACACGTACTCGCTGTCCATAGGCTTGGCGTAAAAAACGGCCGCGTCGTTGTCGGCCCTGACGACGCCCCAGCCCTTCCTAGACGTGAGCAGGAACGCCGCCTCGCCCTCGGACAGGCTGAACTTCTCCTGGACGGCCTGGATGTCTACGGCCTCCTGGCGCATCAGGACCTTCGTGCTAGAGTTCTTCAGTATCCCGAGACCCTGGGGGACCCTCAGGAACACTTCAAACCCCTGCGTGCCGGCGCACATGGAGATGTTCCTCTTCCTGGCGCGCCGGAAGGCGTCTTCGAGCCACTTCGCCGTCTCGGGGGTGTCCATCATGGTCTGGGCCTCGTCGACAACGATGCGCTTTCTGACTTTACGGTCGCGGCCGAACTTCTCCCAGACCCACTTGGTAGCCACGAACAGTCCCAGGGGGCGCATGATCTCCTCGTCCAGACCGGCGACGGAGAAGGCGAAAGCCGGGAGCCCTTCGATATTGACCGTGGACTCGCCGTCGAAGATGGACTGCGCGGAGACGCCGTCCTTCCGCGTGAAGGGCTTTATGAGCTGCGCAGCCTTCACCAGATCGGGGTCCCGCTCCATCAGGTCGTGAAGCTCCGAGAGCGTGGGCATCTTTTTGGGTCTCCCCCCGATCCGGATCCTCTCCCCCTCCCACGCGGCTTCATACAAGCTGCGGGGGTCCTCCGTGATCCCCCGCCTGGCGTAGAGCTCCTTGATCTTCTCCTGGATCAGAACCTTCACCTGGCCGGTCAGGACGGATGGGTCGTAGACCCTGATCATCCTGAAGACCACCGCCTGGGCGGCCTGGACCGCGCCGTCGAGGTCCACCTTGACTGTGCCGTCGTCTTCCTCGACCACCCCGACGTCGAAGATGTTAATGCGGTCTTTCGAAGACGGATGGAGCCTGATGTAGGGACAGCCTAAACCGACCATCAGGTTCTCGTACTCCAGTTCCGGGTCGATGATCGCCGTCCTGACCCCCAGGGGGGTCGAGCGGGCGGTCAGGAGCTTGATGAAGAAGCTCTTGCCGAAGCCTGAGCGACCAAATACAACAATGTTGTAGTTGCCCAGGGAAGGGTGCCAGGAGTCGTACAGGACCAACCCCCCGGAGGGCTCGACGCCTATGACCACGCCGGAGCGGTGCCTGAGCCCGCCGAGCCCCAGGGGCAAAAGGTCGGCCACGTTCTGGCTCTCCATGTCCCGGAAGGCGTCCTTCACGGTCCTGGTGTCCAGAGGGGTCATCTCGAACAGCGCCTGGAGCTGCCTGGTGTCCGCGGCGCGCAGGTGAATTCCCTTCCCGGCGAACCTTTTGACCAGGACGCTGCACGCCCGGTTCAGGGCCTCCAGGTCCGTCGCAGACGCGGCCACCTGAATCGAAACGAAGAAGAGCTTCTGGTCGCCGATCCTTAAAGCGGCATGCCGCCTCTTGAGTTCCGCGATCTGGTGGAGGATTGTCTGCCTTCTGGCGGAGTTCTTCTCCTCTTCGCAGTCGGCTTCGAGTTGCGCTATCTTCTGCTCAAGCTCCCAGATCGCCCTGGCCGGGTCGGCGGGGACGATGTGCAGGGCCACGTCGCAGTCCGCCTCGCCGAAGTCGCCCATGTAGAGGGAGTCGAGTATACCGGCGAGGGTGCTGCCGGAGGTGACGGCGGCGTAGAAACTCCTGAAGTACCTGGCCATCTCTACCGTGGCGCCGATCTCGACCCAGTAGGTGTCGGCCCTCCCCTTGGGGGAAGGCATGCCTGGGCCGACTTCCTTAACCACCGACGGGGCCAGGATGTCCTTCCAGTCCGCCGTCCCGGAAAAGACGGACGGCTGGTCTTTTCCCGGCGGGGCCTGCTTTTTTTTCTCAGGACGCCTGAAGAGCACGGTTTTTCATCTCCTTCAGGATGATTTCAGGGGTTTCCGAGATGGGTATGAGCCTGAAGCTTTCCGCGCGGTCGGCGTCAACCAGCCTGGCGAAGGGAGCCAGGTCGCGGTTTAAGGTCTCGTAAAGCATTGCCAAAACTTCCCTGCGGTCCAGGACGCGGCAGCCGATATCCGAGGAGGCGAGGAACCCCGCGACCACCGCCGCGGCCTCGAAGAGGGCGTCGCGGGCCGCGCGGCGCGCCTCCCGCGGGGAAACTTTCGCCGTCCCGACACGGGAGAGCAGCTTCACCGCCTCGTTGACCACGGGGTTGTCGGTCTGAACCCCGCTCTCGACGCCCGCGCCCGCGTCCATCTTAAGAACCACGTACAGCCTACGGTCCCGGAGCTGCCGGCCTTCGGCTTCCCTGGAGAGCCAGTCTGTTAGAGAGCGGGCGTAGTCCCTCACGTGCTCAGGGAAAACCTCGGCACGCCTTCTGTAGTCGTCCAGGTAGTCTTTTAAATTCAAATACCTGGTCTGCACCAGGAAGGTGCAGGGGATGTTGAGCGCGTTGGCCATGTTCCGCAGGTTGAGCCAGACCGCCGCCTTCTCCTGCAGGCTCTTCAGGGAAAAGTTGACCGGCTCTATCTCCATCACTAACCGGAACTTGAGACCCGGGAGCTCTATCAGCCCGTCCTGGTGGATCTCCTCGAACTCGAGGAGGTCCTGGGTGGACTCCTTCTTTTTCTGCGGGCGCAGCAGGAAGTACACCGCGGCCGCGCCCAGGAGGTAGAGCAGCCAGTCCAACATCATCGCCTCCAGACGAAGATCTTGGGCCGCAGCTTGAAAGCGGCCAGGTAAAGCAAGTAAGCGGCCAGGTTGAGACCCGTCTTAGATTCCCTGGCGAAGCAAAGGAACGCGGCCAGTCCCAGGGGGATGAGATGGTGGACGTGCGCGACGACAAAGTTCTTAAAGGGCAGCGGGGGTATTACCTGGGCCAGCCTGAAGCTCAAAATTCCCCCCACACCTAAAGCCAGAAGCTGGACGAGGGACAGGCCCCACACGATCCTGGTGGGGCCTGTCTTCCGCGCCAGCGGGTGCTGCTCGCCGTACATTACAGACCACCTGCCACTACTTGATCTGATAGCCTAAAATGCCGAGGACCCCGCCGACGATCTTCTCCGCGGCGAAGACGCAGATCAGGCAGATGACGAACCCGGCGGCGAGCCTCTTGGCCTGCGCGATCCTGTTGGGATCTCCGCCCGCGCCCCAGAACGCCAGGCCGGCCCAGATGACGAAGATCACCGCCAGGACGCCGAAGACGCCGCGCACGAAGCCCACGATGTTGGAACCGACCTTGTCCACTTCCTGCTTCAGGGTCTGACCGTCCTGGGCCGCCTTCACCTGCTCGGTGATCGACTGCCCCTGATTCTGGGCGGAAGCGACCCCCGCCAGAGCAAGCGAAGCCGCAAAGACAACCAGCATCACGAGGGAGATCAGGCGCAGGTTTTTCCTGTCAAGCACAGCAGGTCACTCCTTTCTTGGACTTTGGTTTTGCCTGAAAGAACCGAGACTTAAAGCCGAATGACCACCACCTTCAGAATGACGTACCCCGCCACCAGGAGCAGCGGGATGGACAGGATTCTTTCCGCCAGGCTCCCGACGCGGCAGACCCGCAGGGAAAATCTCTTCTTCGACGGCCAGAGCAAAGGCACCCCGCCGGGGTTCAGGGCGTCCAAGAGCAGGTGCGAGAGATACCCGACTGCGACCGCCGGCAGGACGCCGTAGACGAAACCCGGCCAGGACCGCAGCGCAAACCCCAGCGCGGCGCAGAACACAACAAGACCCATAACCGAGTGCAGGAAACCCCTGTGGCCCACGGTGGCGTCGAGCGTTACCGAGACCGGCAGGACCTTTCTCCCCAGGAAAGAGCGCGGGGAGTCTATGTCGGGTAGCAGTGAAGCCAGGCCCGCCGCGCCGGTAAAAACTAACGGGTCACCGTGGAGTAAGGTCGCCAGGCCTGTGCCGGAAAGAAGTCCAACGGCAAAGTGCGTACGCCAGAGCAGCCAAACCACCCCCTTCCGTTTTGCAAAAAGAAAAGGGGGCGTTCAGCCCCCTCTCTTTTGCGCCCCAGATACTGATTCAGCCTTCGTTCGCGCGAACCCCGCGGCGCAATTGCGCCAGGTTAACAACGTTCTTCCTTGTCTTCCGCATGGCGCCCAGCGCGGCCAAAGCCTTCGGCGTAAGCCTGAGTTCGTAGCTGACCTTGAAAATCGCCAAAACTGTGTTAGGATGACACAATCTTTTCCTGAAACTGGTATTCAGCACCAGCATTGTTTCAAGATCTGCACCGGCCTGCAAATCCGTTTCCCCCTTCTTCCGGAGACTTCGGCCTTTCCTGGCGCAAGAATACGACGTTGGCACCTGAAACCCACGCGCCGGCCCATCTGCTCACGCTTTTGAAGTTCAGGTAGAGCCTGTACTTTCCCGAAGGCAATGTCACCTTTTTTATCACCCCGCGCTCCTGCAAGCGTTTTAGAATGCGCAAGACCTTCGACCTCTGCGCCGACCCACCGATTTCCCGCGCCAGGCCGCTAAGCGTACACGGGACCACCCAGCCGCACCTCCTGGCTGCCTGGCTTACGAGAAGCCCGTCTTCCTCCGCGACCAGGCAGAGCACTGCCAGCACGCACCGCTCTTCGACGGAGTAATCTGTGTTGAGCAGAAGCCTCGCAACGTCGCGTTTACTAAACAGCAGTCTCATCGCTTCGCACCCTCTCTCCTGCGCCGGTCGCCTTTGAAGACCACCTGCGGGTTCAGCCTGACGGCTTTTATCAGCACGTTCCCAACCTTGGCGTCCACGAGCTCCACAAGGCCTTTCTCTGCCAGCGAACGCAGGCCCGCCTTGACCACTCTCCGATCCTTCTGGCACAACTTCTCAGCTATCTCCGAAAGGCTGGCGGGAATACTGCACTTCACCGGCTTGCCGTCTAAACGAAAACATTCGTTCGGGGAAAGAACTATGCCGGTCCTGTAGTCCACGTATGGGGCGATGCTCAGCAAAATCGCCCGCTCGTTCCAGGTCAAACCCAACGGGGAATTTGCCGGGGCCACAATCATGCGCCTCAACCTCTCTCCGTAAAGCTTGACGAAATCCTTGTCGCGATGTCTTTTGAGGATGACCAGCTGGCGGTCGGTTGCGTCCAGAACCTCTTTCAAGTTGCCGCTGATAATGGTGACGGACTCATCCTGCTCCCTCGAAACCACAGGCACACCTCGCTTTCTAGTGTCGGCGTTGTCCTGCACAAGCACAGGTTCGCCATGAGAAACTTTCTCATGGTCAGATACTGCTTATTAAAAAGAAACTAAGAAATAAGAATAAGAACAGCGACCTCTAAAAACCGGCAACGTCAAGGTTTCGAAGCCACCACCCTTCTACACCACATGATGCCTACCCCCTGCATGAAATGCATAACCCCCTATGCATCGTATGTGAAGGGGGTTACGCACAGCGTGCAGTATGCGCGTTTCAAGATAACCCAAGAAGCCAAGGCATCCTGGTCTCGGGAAGGCGGCTTTGCCGCCTTCCCGACTTCCGGGTGGTTCTTCCGTAGTCGCCGAGGTAAACCGCAGCCTCCACGGTTCTACCGGAAAAGGGCCAATTTCGTGGGTTGGGAACGCAGCGCCTCCGAAGCCGCAACCAGGCTCTGAGAAGAACGCGCCGCCAGGCGCGTTCGGATTCCAGGAAAAGGTAATCAAGACCCAGCGGCAGCCGACTTGCTCCGGGAGGCCAGCGCGGCTGTAAGGCGGCCTTTTGCCTTTGCAATGCACTGGTCACTGATGTCGATGCCTATGAAGCGCCTTTCCAGCAAAAGCGCCGCCACGCCGGTTGTGCCCGCACCGCAGAACGGGTCAAGGACGACCTGTCCGGGCACGGTGAAGCGTTCGACGATCTGGGCCATACCGGATTCCGACTGGCCCCACTCGTGGAACCTCTTGTCACGCTCGCCGCTCTCGAAAACGTCGTTGACGTGCTCCCAGGCAGAAGTGCCTTTGGCAAAGTAAAGTACGGGTTTCCAGTTGCTCTTGATGCGCCGGCCGAAAACCTGCACGGAAGCCCCCGGCGTGAAGTAGGCCAGCGTCCAAACATACGTCAGGTGTTTGCTCAGCCTCGCAATGACTTCCCCCAGGTGCGCCTGGCCGGTCATCACCAGGCAAATGCCGCCGTCGACCAGGACCCTCGCCGCGAGTTCGCCGAGCCGGTCGTACAAATCCAGGTGCTGCTGCCCGTATGGAGGGTCGGTGATTACGGTGTGGACACTCCCGTCGGGTATTTCTTTACCCGCGTCAAGCAGGTCGCCGCAGAGCAGGCGGAACTCCGGACAGCCAGCACGCTTCGCCTCTTCTTCCCGTTCTGCCAGGCGGCGTTCGCGCCTTTCCGTTTTCACAAGCCTGACCGCTTCCTTGACCTTCTTTGCTTCTCCATTGGCCAGCTTTTCCACGGCGGCAACAAGCATGTTTGGGTCCCTGGCGAGTTTAGGCAGTTCCGTCAGCGCGTCGGGAACCTGGTCGAGCAGGATCTTTTCCGCCACCTCTGGTGTTTTTTGCTGAATGGTATCTACCGCCTTCGCAAACTCGGCGGCGCGGCGGACGGTGGCCTGGCCCACGCCGAATTCGGCGGCTATCTTCTCAGCGGTCTTCAAGTGCTCAAAATGAGCACTTGATTTTCTATCGCCGCCATGTGCCTTCTTCTCCCGCTCGTAAATTCGGCCTATGACCACCGCAAACTGCGCGTCTGTGAGGTTGCGCCTGGCGATCTGGTTCCGGTCGATCCAATCCAACACTTCTTCTAAGTTGCCGAATTCGCGTTCGACAACGTCAAACCGAAGACCTAAATCTTGCGCAATACGATACCGGTGGTGGCCGTCCACCAGCACCAACTTGCCGTCCTGAGGCCAGACAACAATCGGCTGCCGTACGCCTTCTTTTTCAATGCTGGCGCGCAACGCCCGGTACTCCTCCGGCTTCAGCGGAAAGAGGCGCCTTTCGACCTCCGGGAGAATGACGATTTCACGTCCCAACAGCTGAACCTCCTTCGCAAGCGTGTCCTGTGCGCAGAGACCTGAGAAAGGCGACGTATTCGTCCGGTGTCAGCATCCGCCACGGGGTGAAGTGGGGATAAACCTGTCGCAAGCGGAAGCGGTCAATTTTACCGGCAGCCGGGTCTTTCCGGTAGAAGACGAGGTACGCCGGGAGATTTGCCTTGGCGGCCAGGTTTCTCAAGACCGTCGTGGCTTTGAACGCCTGCCCCACGTCTTGTGCCGTTTCCACAAGCGCCAGGGGCTTTTTGCAGAGGTGGCAGTACTCGACGGAGTCGATGTCGATATACGGCAGCGTGCATTGGTCGATTGGTTCTATGTCCCTGTGCCACCTGGAGTAAGTCAGGTCGCGCGTCCCGTAGCGCTCCTCCCTGGGCAATGGCATCACCTCCCGGAAAAACAAAACCCGGCGCAGGATGTGCGCCGGGATTGCTGTAGGTTATATGGCTTTCAGAGCGCCGCCCGGACCTTGAGCCGCCGCCTGTTCCTGGCGTGCTCCTTCCTGAACCAGGCGCGCCAGGTGTTGTCGCCGTTGACTGTGAGCACCACCAGGGCACCGTCCTGGCGCTTGACCACCAGGTAGACGTCCTGCCAGGCCAGCTCGAAGGCGCCTCCCGGTAATCTCTGGACGAACTCGCCCTCCCGGGCCGCGCGGGCCAGGATTTTTTCGGCCTGCTCCCAGGCAAGGTCCCGCGCTGCTGTGCGCCGCCAGTCGCGGAACCTCCTGATAGCGTGCTTCGTGACCACCACTTCCGGCACACAAAACACCTCCCGTGTTTAAAAAAAGCGGCCTGCAAGTCCAGGCCGCGGAACTTGGGGATGAGAAAAAAGTGCCCGAAAAAATAAAGCCCCGCAGGAGCGGGCAAGGGGTACGCGCGTACCCCTCAGCGCACAAGGTTGAGCTTCGGGCCAAGGGGCATGATCTCTCCGCCGTCGACAAGCTTGCCCCGCGGGCGGTAGAGCTCTTTCAACTCAAGGCCGCCGCGCCAGGACGTGCCGTCGGGCCGGACGAAGTGGGCGAGAGCGTATCTTTCGAGCCAGATGTGCGAGGAAAGGAGGGCGATCTGCGCCAGGAGGCTGCACTCGTTGGCCAGGAGGGCCCCGCCGTCGAGGGAGCTCAGCGCGATGGTCAGTTCCGGGAGGGTTACGTCCCGGCAGGCGTGGTGCCAGTCCGCACTGAAGTAGGCCGCCAGGAGATCCCGCAACTGGCAGGCGTATATCCGGTCGTCCCAGGCTATGTTGCGAATGAGTCCCGTTCTGTCAAGTTCCCTGCTCAGGGTTTCCAGCAGGGTCAGGAAAACGTAGGCTGCGAACCCAAACCCGTCGGGGAAATGCAGGCCGGCGAGCAGGTCCAGGGAAGCCATCTGGCCCCTGTTTGTCGGACGGGGGCAGAGGCACACGTTCCGCATGTCCGCAACGAGGGCGTGGGGTTTCCAGCCGTCGACGAATTCTATGGGTTCGTGCACCAGTCCGACGCGGCGCAGCCCGGGGAACGGGTCGGGTGACATTGCCCCCCAAAAGGAGTCCAGGTCGAAGCTTCGTTCCCACCCCTGCCGCCGGGAAAAGGACTCAAACGTCTCGCCTTCTCCGGGCCGCGGGCCTCCCCGGCGGAGCCGCGCGAACCTGGAGAGCTCTTTAATAAGATCCGCGTTTGGGAGCCGCTTTTTGCGCATCGCCCTCTCCCCTTTCAGTACAACCAAAATGCCCGCGAAGGCTTGAGCGACGCGGGCTCAAGGGTTCCAGCAGGGATTAACTACTTAACTGTGGAAAACCATGGCGCCTGTAATATTCCCCAGAGCCAGCGTATCTTTCCTTTCCTTGATCCACAAAACGCTGTTCGACAGTTCGGGCATCTCGGTAGCCAGCGGGGCCAGCAGCAGGGAGAAAACAAAAACGGGAACCCCCAGATCGTGCGCTATCCACCCCACCGCCTCCACGAACACCCTGGCCCCGCCCATAATCAACCCGAAAGCAAGAAACACCTGGCCGAAGATGAGCACCACCGGGGGCCGGTGGAAACGGGGCGCCACCAGGAGCGGTGTCAGGTTTTCCCCCTCGCCGCAGCGCACCCCCTGCGTAAGCGCGGAAACAAAGAAGACCAGGTAGGTAGCGAGGAGCATTACAACTACCGCGACACGCATCCATCCGGGTAAAAAGGCGGCCAGGATGGCGGTAACATAGGACAGGAGAAAAAAGCGCAGGTCCCGGTAGACGTACCCGCAGTCAACAGCCAGCCCTTCCCCGCGCCGGCGACAGAGCAAAGCCGCACAGCCGGCGAGCGCCAGGCCTGCCGTGCTGAGCATGAAAGGGGCACCCAGAATGGCACCAATACCTACCTCTGCTGCTGCTTCGCCCCGCCCGGACAGAAGCGCGGCCACCGGGATCATGGTTTCTGGTAGGGCCGTGCCGATGGCCGCGAGCACACTACCCACGGCGCCCCGGGCCAGCCCGAGGCGCACGCCCAGCCACTCCACGCCGTTGGTAAAAAAGCGGGCGCCGAGAAGGATGACGATGATGCTGGTGACCAGGTGAAAAACAATCACACCCGAACCTCGTGCTTGGCGTTTCTCACTTCCTAACTCTTATGTGGGCTGAACGGGGAAAATGCCACTAATGGATGCCGGTCAAAACCCCGGCGATAAAGAGGAAATAAAAGCCACCGCCCATAGAGAGGAGAAGCCAAACAGGCAGGCACCCTTTAACCCGCATGAAGGCGTAGAGAATGGCGGCGGAGGCAAAGGCCAAGCCGGCGCTCAAGAAAGCCGCCTCGGTCAGACGCCACGAGGTGGCGGTCATGCCAAAGGCCGGAATCAATGATCCCTGGAAGACCATGGCCCCGGTAATATTCCCTAAAGCCAGTGTATCCTTCTGATTTCGGACCCAGATAATGCTGTTGAACTTCTCCGGCAACTCGGTGGCTACAGGGGCAATCAAGAGCGAAAAAATGAACGCGGGTACGCCAAGGCTCAAAGCCACGCCGGCAACCCCGTCTACGAAGACCTTCGCGCCGACGACGATCGCCGCCAGGGAAAGAAGGATTTGTCCGGCAATCGGCCAGATGGAAGGCTCCTCGCTGTTGCGGGCCAGGAGGAGTGGCTCAAGGTCTTCTTCTTCCCCAAGGCGTTTCCCCCTGGTAAAGGTCCGGTAGACAAAATAAACGTAGGTAAGCACCAGGTATGCCGCGACCACGTGCCTTCCGAGCGGTGGGAGGTAAGCCGCGCCTACGGCAACCGGGTACAGAATTAAAAAAAAGGAAAGGTCCCGCCGGACGGCACCACCCACCTGCAAGTGATGCCGGTCGGCCCGTTCGCGGCAACTAATGGCCGCCACACCCGCCATCACCAGGGCCAGGGTACCAAGCATAAACGGTGCACCCAGAATGGCACCGATCCCCACCTCGTGACCAACGGCGCCCGCACCCAAAAAAATGGCCACGATGGGGATAATGCTTTCAGGCAGGGCCGTACCTACGGCGGCCAGAATACTTCCCACGGCACCCCTGGTAAGATTAAGCTTGCGCCCCAGCCATTCTACCCCGTTGGTGAAAAACTTGGCTCCCAGGACGATGATAACGAAGCCGACGAACAATTCGGCGATATAAGCAGTCACCTTTATCCTCCAAAGAATCGCGAAAATACCGAAGTATATAAGATACGCCTTCGGCCAAAGAATCTCCTGCGTCAAGACCCTTATTCTCTGCGGGGCGAAAGCGCTTTTTCGACCATCCTATAGACCGGGCGGGTAGCCGTTTCGATGCCCTGGGTAATGTTGGGTAACGGCAAACGCAAAACCTGCCCGATATGCAAAGGAAGTTAACAAAAACAATGGTGAACGGGAAGACCTCACCGGAAAGGGCAAACAACTCCGTAATATTCGCCCAGGCCTGGACCGCCAGGGCGGTTATAATTACGAGAATTACGAGACATACTTGCAGGCTCCCGAAAAACAGGCCGGTATCAGGGAAAGCCAGGCGTTCCGCCGGGCGTGGGTGGCCGTTATGGCCGGCACAAACAGGATGGCCGTGGCCAGCACGATGCCAACCTGGTACCACATGGTCTGGCACGCAGAGATGCAAGTTTTGCCTCCCATCTGTCCCACACCCGGTATGCCTTCAATCCTGCTGTTTATTTTTTACGTGGGGAAAAAATCTATGAAAAGCGCCTCATAAACCACCCGATCTTTACGTTGCCGTTCAACCTTTTTGTGGAGGTTACAGTTCCCACGGCGCTGCTCGTTGGGTATCTCCTCAAGCGGCGCCGCCTGGTGTACCAGCCAGCAACGCTCTGACCGCCCCAACCAGGTAGAGCGAGCCTGTAACCACTATTACGCCGTCGGCCCCCGCCCCGGTGAGAGCTTCTTCCACGGCCGCGTCCGCGGCCTCGATCTCCCGCACGGTGGCCGCATACTTGCGCGCCTCCACGGCCACCTGGCGCCACCCTACGGCACGCGCGCCGGGCGGTCTGGTAACAATAACCTTTTCCGCGAGGGGAACCAGCATCCTGACCATGGCCTCCCGGTCTTTGTCATCCAGGATGCCGAGAACCAGAGTAATCTTCCGCCCGGGTAGATGCGTATGGACGAACCGCGCAAGCGCCGCCGCCCCGGCAGGGTTATGCGCCCCGTCGAGGAGCACCAGCGGTGATGAACGTACCACTTCGCACCGGCCCGGCCACCGTACCGCCGCCAGCCCCCGGGCAATGTCCTCCCCGGCGATCCGGAAGCCTTTCTCGGTCAGAATTTCCGCGGCAGCCACAGCGCAAGCCGCGTTGAGACGCTGGTGAGTGCCGAGAAGCGGGAGGGTGAGGTTGGCAAGGGTGCGCTTGCGCCCCCGGACAGTTATCCTCTGACAGGTCAGGCCGGTAGATTCGCCCCAACAGGCAATATCCGTTCCAACCACGTACAGAGGTGCACCCAGGGCTTCGCACCGCTCCCGGATTATCTCCAGCGCCGCGCCCTCCGCTGCCGTGACCACCGGGACACCGGGTTTAACGATCCCCGCTTTTTCGCGGGCAATGGCCGCAACGCTATCGCCCAGGTACGCGGTATGCTCCAGGCTCACGTTGGTGATAATCGCTGCTTCGGGGAGGATAACGTTCGTGGCATCCAGTCGCCCGCCGAGACCCGTTTCCACCACGGCGATATCTACCTTTTCCTCGCGGAAATAAAGAAAGGCCAGCGCGGTGAGCAACTCGAACTCGGTGGGCCGCTCGCCCCCCTCCCTGACGAACGCCTCCACCCGGGGCAAGAAACGCTCGATCAGGGCAGCCAACCGCTCACCGGCTATCGGTTCGCCGTTAACAAGGAACCGCTCGGCGTACCTTTCCAGGTGGGGGGAGGTGTAGAGGCCCGTCCGGTAGCCGGCGCTGGCCAGAATGCTGGCCAGCATGGCGGCAGTAGAGCCCTTGCCGTTGGTACCCGCGATGTGCACGGCAGGGAGGTTATCCTGGGGGTTACCCACGTAAGCCAGTAGTCCCCTTACTCTTTCCAGCCCGGGCAGAAAACCGGCCGCCGCTACGGCCCGCAGCCGGGAGATTATGTCAGCTTCCCTCAACCTCTTTAAGCACCCTCAACCTTTCGTTAATCGCTGCGCGCTTATGCGCCAGTTCATCGCGCTTCTCCCGCTCCTTCGCGACCACATCCGGCGGGGCCTTCGTCAAGAACTCGGGGTTGGCCAGCTTGGCCTCGGCCCTGGCCAGGTCTTTCTCTACCTCAACCAGTTCGCGGGCCAACCTGGCAGCCTCTTTCTCCGTATCGATGAGACCTGCCAAGGGGACGTAGATCTCCACGCCACCAGTCACGGCGTGTGCCGCCTGCCGCGGCTCCGTCGGGAGATCGGCAAAAACCTCAAGCTCTGCCGCGGCCAGCGTTTCAACATAGTCTCCCCAGCGCTCCAGAATGGCCCGGCTTGCCGCATCGGGACAGACGAGGAGCACGTTAGCCCGCCGAGCAGGCGGCACGTTCATTTCGCTCCTGATGTGCCGGATCGCGCGGGTGACTTCCATAACCAGGTTCATCGCGGCCTCCGCCTCCGGGTCGCGGCGCGCGGGCACACTCGCCGGCCACGGCGCCTGCGTGATCGTCTCACCCCGATGCGGGAGGTGCTGCCATATCGCCTCGGTAATGAACGGCATAAAGGGGTGCAACAATTCCAGGGTGCCCCGGAGCACCGCAACCAGAACGTGCTGCGCCGTGGCCCGTTCGCCAGGCGTACCGTGGTAAAGCCGCGGCTTGGCCAATTCCACGTACCAGTCGCAGAACTCATCCCAGACAAACTCGTATAGCGCGCGGGCGGCCTCGCCCAGGTCGTAAGCTTCAAGGTTTTCCGTAACCCGCACCAGCGTATCCTCGTAGCGGCTCAGGATCCACCGGTCGCTGAGGGTTTTTTCCCCTGTTTCGCCATCAGGCCGGTAGCCGTCAAGGTTCATCAGGACGAAGCGGGAGGCGTTCCACAACTTGTTGCAGAAATTGCGCGCTCCCTCCAGCTTCTCAAAGTGGAAGCGCTGATCGTTACCGGGTGTGTTGCCGGTGACCAGCATGAAACGCAGGCTGTCGGCCCCGTACTTCTCGATCACCTCGAGCGGATCCACGCCGTTGCCCAGCGACTTGGACATTTTCCGCCCCAGAGCGTCCAGCACCAGACCGTGAATGAAAACGTCCCGAAAGGGAACTTCATCCATGAACTCCAGCGCCGCGAAGATCATGCGCGCCACCCAGAAAAAGATGATGTCCCGGCCGGTAACCAGGACGGAGGTCGGGTAAAAATGCTTCAGTTCCGGGGTCGCGGCGGGCCAGCCCAGCGTCGAAAAAGGCCACAACGCCGAAGAAAACCAGGTGTCCAAAACGTCGGGGTCCTGCTCAAGTTCAGGGCTACCGCACTTGGGGCATACCTGCGGTTCTTCGCGCGCCACGATCTCGGTCTCACACCGCAGGCAGTACCATACGGGAATTCTGTGTCCCCACCACAACTGGCGTGAAATACACCAGTCGCGGATGTTGTAAAGCCAGTTAAGATAAATCCTGGTAAAGCGTTCGGGCACGAACCGGATGCGTCCATCCTCCACCGCTTTAATGGCCGGGGCGGCCAGCGGCTGCATGCGCACGAACCACTGGCGCGAAAGCGTGGGTTCGATCACCGTGTGGCAGCGGTAGCAGTGGCCAACTGCGTGCTGAAGCTCTTCGATCCTTACGAGGTACCCCTGCGCCTCGAGGTCGCGGACAACCTCCCTGCGGCACGCCCACCGGTCCAGACCCTGGTAGCGTCCTGCCTCTTCCGTCATGCGCCCGTCGGGGCCGATAACTTTAACCTGCGGCAGGTTGTGACGCATCCCGATTTCGAAGTCGTTGGGGTCGTGCGCCGGGGTAACCTTTAAGACACCGGTACCGAAGGCAGGATCCACGTACGGGTCGGCAACAATCGGTAGTTCCCGCCCAACCAGAGGCAAAACGGCGGCAAGCCCGACAAGGTGCCGGTACCGCTCGTCCCCGGGATTAACGGCCACCGCCGTATCACCCAACATCGTTTCAGGACGGGTGGTGGCAATAACCACGTGTCCCTCACGGTCTTTCAGCGGGTAGCGAATGTAATAGAGCTGGCCCCGTGTTTCCTGGTGCTCGACCTCAATGTCGGAGATGGTAGTGTGACACCGCGGGCACCAGTTAACAATGTAGTAGCCGCGGTAGATAAGACCACGCTCGTAGAGGCGGACGAAAACCTCCCGCACCGCCGCCGAGCACCCTTCGTCCATGGTAAAGCGCTCCCGGTCCCAGTCGCAGGAGGCGCCGAGGCGCCGCAATTGGCGAGTTATCTGCGTGCCGTACTTATGTTTCCACTCCCACGTCCGCCGGAGGAATTCCTCCCGGCCGACATCGTACTTGGACAAGCCTTCCCGCGCCAGTTGCTCCTCCACCCTGGCCTGGGTGGCAATGCCGGCGTGATCGGTACCCGGAACCCAGAGGGTGTTGTAACCCTGCATGCGCCGCCAGCGGATGAGCACGTCCTGCAAAGTGTTGTTGAGCGCGTGCCCCATATGCAACTCGCCGGTGACGTTGGGAGGCGGCATCACGATGCAGAACGGCGTCTTCTCAGGCTCTACTTCGGCGTGAAAGAACTTTCCCGTTTCCCACCACGCGTAGAGCTTTTCTTCAACCTCGTGCGGGTTATAAGCCGATGGTATGTTGCGTCTCAAAACGCTCCCTCCTGATTTTTCAACACCATCTTACTTGCACCCGGCCTGCGTGTCAATTGATCGCCAAGGCATACATAACGGGACCGTTGCTTAAGTAATTATAACCAGATTTCTCGTGCGGAGGAACGGCTGTGCGGAAAGTTATGGTTATGCTGCTGGCGGGCCTGCTGGCCGGCCTCGGGGCGTGGCTTTACCTGATACAGCGTGAGCCCATGCATAACACGATCATCGTTTATGAAGCCGGTCGCTCTCTTGCCTCGCTCCCTCTGTACGTTGCTTCCGCACGGGGGTTCTTTGCCGATCAAGGTATCAACGTGAAACTTTACCCGGGCGGAACCCTTCCTTCCCGCCCGCCTGAAGAGGTAGACGTATGCGTGGCCCCTTTTGACCGGCTGCCGCGCGACAGCGTCGCTTTTGCCTTACTTACCGGCTGCCCTGATTGCTTCCTTTACGGCCGCCAACCGCAGAGCACCTTTACCTGGAAAGACATGCAGGGAAAAGTAATTATTGGCGTGGAACCTGCCGCCGACGCCGAGGTGGTGCTCGAACACATTCTGCGCCGGTACGGGCTGCGCCCCCAAACGGACGTCCATCTCCTGCAAGACCTCCCCGTGGCGCTGCGCCGCCCTGCCTGGGAAGCCGGCACGGGCGATTATATCCTTCTGCCGCAACCGGACGGTTTATGGTGGGAGCAAAAGGGGAAGGCTCATCTCGTTGCCTCTTTACGGGATGCAGGACCCGTTCTGGGTACGGTTTGCGCCGCCCCGCGCGCCATACTGCCCGCCCGGGAAGACCTGTATGCCCGTTTTGCGGCCGGGCTTTATGCAGCCCAGAGGTGGATAGGAAGCCATAGTCCCGAAGAAGTGGCCGCCCAGATCGGCTCCTTTTTCCCCCATCTCAACTACGGCACGCTGTTACACGGTGTAAGCCTGTACCGGAGCGCCGGGTTGTGGGCGGAAACCCCGGAACCGGCGCGAAAAGCTTACGACCGGCTACAAGAGATGCGGCAGCAGGCAGGCGAAATCGCCATCCCGCCACCCTATGTGCGTCACGTTAATCCCCGGGCAGCCCTGCGGGGTATACAATTGATAGAATTGATAGAAGCACAAAAAGAAAAGACCCCGTAAAATCGGGGCCTTCCTAAGAAGGTCTTTCCTGCACCATCGGCTGGTAGGTAACTTCGGGTGGCAACGGCGGGGCCGCCGCCAGCACTTCCTGGCCAAGGTCGTCCTTGACCAGCGCCGTCTCCAGCACCTGGTCCATATGATCAACGAAAACAAACTCAAGCTTGTTGCGGACGTTAGCCGGTATCTCTTCCAGGTCTTTTCTGTTTTCCGTTGGCAGAATAATGGTCTTAATACCGGCCCGGTGGGCTGCCAGGACCTTTTCTTTAATGCCACCCACCGGTAGCACCCGTCCGCGCAGGGTTATCTCGCCGGTCATGGCCACGTCGTGCCGCACCTTGCGCCCGGAAAGAGCAGAAGCCAGCGCACAGGCAATGGTAATACCCGCCGACGGCCCGTCCTTCGGCGTGGCCCCCTCAGGAACGTGGACGTGGACATCGTACTTCTCATGAAACATCTCGTCAATACCCAACTGCCTGGCCCGGCTGCGGATATAACTGTATCCGGCCTGGGCCGATTCCCGCATAACTTCACCGAGCTTACCGGTAAGGGTCAGGGCACCCTTACCCCGGCAGACGATAATCTCGATGGCCAGTGTATCGCCACCGGTCTCCGTCCAGGCCAGGCCCGTGGCTACACCGACCTCGTCTTCCTTTTCCGCCACGCCGTACCTGTACCTCGGGATACCCAGGAACCGTTCCAGGTTGCGCTGGGTAACCTTGACCTGCTGCGCCTTATTGGCCACGATCTCCTTGGCCGTCTTGCGGCAGATCGTGGCAATCTCCCGCTCCAGGTTACGCACACCGGACTCGCGGGTGTACTCACGGATAATCCGGCGAATGGCGTTTTCCGAAAGCGTAAGCGCCTTCTTGTCCAGGCCGTGCTCCTTGAGCTGCTTTGGAATCAGGTGCCGCACGGCAATCTGCACCTTTTCTTCTTCCGTATAGCCCGAGATGTAAATTACCTCCATACGGTCAAGAAGCGGGCGCGGAATATTGTGGTACAGGTTTGCCGTCGTAATGAACAGGACGTTCGACAGATCGAACGGTATTTCAATGTAGTGGTCGGAAAAGGCGTTATTCTGTTCCGGATCCAGCACTTCCAGTAGCGCCGCCGAGGGGTCGCCGCGGAAGTCCACACTCATCTTGTCGACCTCGTCCAGCAAGAAGACCGGGTTTTTCGAACCGGCCGTGCGCATCCCTTGAATAATCCGCCCGGGCAACGCGCCCACGTAGGTTCGCCGGTGGCCTCTGATTTCCGCCTCATCCCGGACGCCGCCGAGGGAGATGCGGACAAACTTCCGGTCCAGCGCCCGGGCGATAGACTTACCAAGCGAGGTCTTGCCGACGCCGGGCGGGCCAACAAAGCAAAGAATGGGCCCCTTCATTTTCTTAGCTAACTTGCGAATGGCCAGGTATTCAAGGATGCGTTCCTTAACCTTTTTCAGCCCGTAATGGTCGGCCTCCAGTACCGCCTCTGCTGCCTTGATATCGATACGATCTTTGGTGCTCTTGTTCCAGGGTAAGGCCAGAATCCAATCCAGGTAATTCCGCACCACGGTTGCTTCGGCAGCCATTGGGGGCATCTTTTCAAGGCGCTCAACTTCTTTCAGCGCCTTTTCTTCAACCTCTTTCGGTAGCTTGGCCGCGGCGATCTTTTCCCGGTACTCTTCACCCTCAGCCGCGCGCTCGTCCTTTTCGCCGAGCTCGCGCTGGATGGCCTTCATTTGTTCCCGCAGGTAATATTCTTTTTGTGTCTTCTCCATTTGCTTGCGTACCCGCACGTTGATGCGCCGCTCGAGCTCAACTATCTCGAGCTCCTTGGCCACCAGCGCGCACAGCTTCTCCAGACGCTCGCCAACTTTAACCGCCTCAAGGATAACCTGCTTATCCTCAACCCGCAGCGGCAGGTGCGAAGCAATAATATCGGCCAGCCGGCCTGGCTCCTCGATATTCAGTACGGAAACCACCGTTTCCGGCGGGATACGCTTGGAAAGCTTCACGTATTGCTCAAACTGATACGTCAGGTTGCGCATCAGAGCTTCAAGCTCGGTTGACTTCTCCCGCTGCTCGCAATACTGCTGAATTTCAACCTTGAAAAACGGGTCCACGCTGAGGTAGCGCAGGATCCTTCCCCGAGCTATACCCTCAACCAGTACCCTGATGGTTCCCCCTGGTAGTTTCAACAACTGCTTCAATTCGGCGACCGTACCAACCCGGTAAATGTCATCTTCGCCGGGGTTATCGGCCTGAGCTTCTTTCTGTGTCGCAAGAAAAATAAGGCGGTCGTGAATCATGGCCTCCTCGATGGCCTTAACCGACTTTTCCCTGCCCACATCCAGATGCACTACCATGTACGGGAAAACCAAGATGCCGCGCAACGGAAGCAGGGGTAGCGCCCTTATGGTCGTTTGCATTAGCACACCTCCTTCTACTATGAACTCTGGTGCCGTTACCAACCAGGGGCAATTGCCGGTTTTATTCTAACATAACTAACGAAATACCCGCTATAAGAAATAGTTGTCAAGGAGGAGATTAAAAAGGCCGTTGAAGGAGGATTTAATAGTCCCGACGCAATCTCAGGCTGTAGGCAGGCATTTTCGCTGTTCGGTCCGCAGGGTAGCAGGAGCCGCAAGGGCGAGAGCCAGAACCTCGTCCAGCTTTTCGACAGGTACGACCCTGATTCCTTCCCAGGTAGCAAAGAGTTCCTGGGCATTCTCCTTGGGAATACAAACCGTCCGGACCCCCGCCCGGCGAGCCGCATCGACCTTGGCCAAAATGCCGCCTACCGGCTTTATCAGGCCGCATATCGATACCTCACCGGTAAGCGCCACGTCGTTGGCGACCGGCACCTGCCGGGCGGCGGAGTAGATCGCCACGGCGATGGCCGCCCCGGCAGACGGGCCGTCTACCGGTACGCTACCGGGAAAATTAACGTGGATGTCAAAATCCCGGTAGTCAAACCGGGCCAGGTACCTGAGCGCGGTTAGCACATTTTCCACCGCCGTGCGGGCAAGACTCTTGCGGCGGATGGTCCGACCGGTGGTTCCCAGTTCCTCTTCGTCCACCACTCCGGTTACGGTCAGGTTACCCTTTCCCTGCCGCACCGGAATGATAACCGCCTCGATCTCCAGCAACGTGCCCGCGTTAGGACCGTAAAGGGCCAGGCCGTTCGCCCTCCCTACGCGAGATACCGGGGGGACTTTAGTTTCCGGGCGCGGACGGTACTGCCCGCTTTGCACCACCCATTCGGCGTCCGCCACGGTAATGCACCGCCGGCCAGAGGTAATGGCCAGGCCGGCGGCCAGCTGAATGATATTAACCGCTTCGCGCCCGTTGGTAGCGTACTTCATTGTGATATCCAGAACGCCTTCCTCCAGCGAGCACTGGATTTTTTGCGCGGCGTTGGCGGCTATGCGCCTTATCTCTTCCGGGGCAAGGGGACGGAAGAATACTTCCATACACCGCGACCGGATGGCCGCCGGAATTTCTTCCGGAAGCCGCGTCGTAGCCCCAACCAGGCGAAAGTCGGCGGGTAGGCCGTTTTGGAAAACATCGTGGATATGCGAAGGAATATTGGGGTCATCGGGGTTGTAGTAGGCACTTTCCAGGAACACCTTGCGATCCTCCAGCACCTTGAGCAGTTTATTCATCTGGATGGGATGCAGTTCCCCGATCTCGTCGATGAACAGAATGCCCCCGTGCGCCCGCGTTACCGCGCCCGGTTTGGGCTGTGGTACCCCGGCCATACCCAGCGGTCCGGCGCCCTGATAGATAGGATCGTGCACGCACCCGATGAGAGGGTCGGCAATACCCCGCTCGTCAAAGCGTGCCGTGGTGGCATCAATTTCGACAAAGCGGGCCTCGTGCTTGAAGGGTGAAACCGTACTGCGCTTGGCTTCCTCCAGAACCAGACGGGCCGCTGCCGTCTTGCCCACGCCCGGGGGGCCGTAGATAATGACATGCTGCGGATTGGGCCCACAAAGTGCGGCGCGTAAAGCCTTCAAACCTTCTTCCTGGCCTACGATTTCCGCAAATGTAGCCGGGCGCGTCTTTTCTGCAAGGGGCTCAGTTAAAGATATCGCGCGCAGGCGTTGCAATTTTTCGATTTCCTTGCGCGACTCTCGCTCCACGGCCACCTTCGCTCCCTGCTGACTCTTTAACAGGTTCCAGAAGTACAGGCCTATGATGACGCCAAAGAAAACCTGGACAAACGTCATCAACCCGGACAGGCCCTGACCCGCGTCGCCCAAATAAAGGTACCTCCTGCCTTTTTGCATTAGTATGCCAGCCCGGGTACCTCGTTTATTACCGAAAAATAAACCGCCGGTGACCGGCGGCTCCGCTTACATCAAGCCTTCCTTCTTTTTCTTGCGTTCTACGGTAATAATTAAAGGAGGTTCCCGCTTGAGGACGGTTGCCGCGGTTATCGTACACTTGGCAACGTCGCCGCGGGACGGGATCTCGTACATCACGTTGAGCATTATCTCTTCCAGGATGGCCCGCAAACCGCGCGCCCCTGTATTACGGCGCATGGCTTCGTTGGCCACGGCCCGTAAGGCCTCATCCTGGAATTCCAGGGTAACGCCATCAAGTTCGAACAGCTTTTCGTATTGCCGCACGAGCGCATTACGCGGCTCGGTGAGGATCCGCAGCATATCGTCTTCCGTAAGCGGGTCCAGCGTAACGATAATCGGCACGCGCCCTACAAATTCCGGGATCAAACCAAACTTCAGCAGATCCTGCGGCAGAATCTGTCTGAGGATTTCACCCAGCTTGCGGTCGCGCTTAATGTGTAACTCTGCCCCGAACCCCATCGTCTTTTGTGCGACGCGGTTCTGGATAATTTTGTCAATACCTTCGAATGCCCCACCACAGATGAAAAGAATGTTCGTCGTATCTATCTGGATAAATTCCTGGTGCGGGTGTTTTCGCCCCCCCTGCGGCGGAACGCTGGCCACGGTACCTTCAAGAATCTTGAGCAGAGCCTGTTGTACGCCTTCACCCGAAACATCCCTGGTTATCGACGGATTTTCGGACTTGCGCGCAATCTTATCGATTTCGTCGATGTAGACGATTCCTTTCTCGGCCTTTTCCACATCGTAGTCCGCCGCCTGGATCAGCTTCAGGAGGATGTTTTCTACGTCCTCGCCCACATACCCGGCCTCGGTCAACGAGGTGGCATCGGCAATGGCAAAAGGTACATTCAGGAAACGCGCCAGCGTCTGAGCCAGGAGCGTCTTGCCGCAACCTGTAGGACCCAGCATGAGGATGTTCGATTTCTGCAACTCGACGTCGTCGATCTTGCCACCGAGGTTGATGCGCTTGTAGTGGTTGTATACGGCCACCGCCAGGATTTTCTTGGCGTGCTCCTGCCCGATGACGTACTGGTCGAGATATTCCTTGATGTCCTTCGGTTTCGGTATATCCCGGAGTTCCAGCCCGAGATCCTCGTTTAGTTCCTCTTCGATAATCTCGTTGCAGAGTTCGATACACTCGTCACAAATATAAACGCCCGGTCCGGCGACAAGCTTCTTAACCTGGTCCTGTAACTTGCCGCAAAAGGAACATTTTAGTTGTCCTTTATCATTAAACATGTTATCACCTCTTTTACTTGGCCCTCTTGCGAACGGTGATCACCTCGTCAATGATACCATATTCCTTGGCCTGTTCCGCCGACATGAAGAAGTCGCGTTCGGTGTCGCGTTCGATCCGCTCCAAGGGTTGCCCGGTATGCTTCGCCAGTAACTCGTTTAAAACCTGTTTCATCCGCAGAATTTCGCGGGCATGGATATCGATTTCGGTGGCCTGACCTTGTACACCTCCTAGCGGTTGATGCAGCATAATCCGCGCGTAAGGTAGAGAGTACCGCTTACCCTTGGCGCCGGCCGCCAGCAAGAAGGCCCCCATACTTGCAGCTTGCCCGAGGCAGATCGTCGATACGTCCGGGCGGATATACTGCATGGTATCGTAAATAGCCATACCGGCCGTGACGGCTCCACCGGGTGAATTAATGTACAGGTGAATATCCTTTTCCGGGTCCTCCGCCTCTAAAAAGAGTAGTTGAGCAATAGCCAGATTGGCCGTGTAGTCGTCGATCATCCCCCCGATAAAAACAATCCGGTCCTTCAGGAGGCGGGAATAAATATCGTAAGCCCTTTCCCCCCGTGCCGTTTGCTCCACTACAATAGGAACCAGCGTGGACAAAAGGGTTACCTCCCTTCCTGCTCATGATAAACTATATTCCCTACGTTTAAAAGAGGGAAGTCTCGACAAGGGTTACTTAATTTGCGCATGCGCCGCAAGCAGGTCGATTGCTTTGTTCCGCAACAAGCGCTTTTTAATTCCTTCCAGCTCGCCACTCTCGGTTAAGACCTGCCTAACCTTATCCAGGTCTTGACGGTAAAAATCGGCTATCCGTTTCAGTTCTCTGGTAAGATCTTCCTCACCGATTTCCAGTCCCTCCGCCCGGGCAATAGCATCCAGGACAAGCTCCCGTTTGATACTTCGTTCCGCTTCCGGGCGCAGCTTCTCCCTCAACTCCTCAGGGTTAGTATTGGTAAGGCGAAAGTAATCTTCGGGTGTAAGTCCCTGCTGCACGGCAGGGCGTAGCATCTCTTGGGTCATGCTTTCCACACGCGCTTCGATCATACGCTCGGGAATTTCGACCTCGGCCGCCGCCGCTGCCTTCTCTACGAGGGCCTCACGCACGGCTGCTTCCGCCTTCTTTTCTGCCGCTATCTCTAATTTATGCCGGAGATCGGCCCGTAACTCATCGAGCGTATCAAATTCACTGACGTCTTTGGCAAAGTCATCGTCGACCTCTGCCAGTTCTTTCCGCCTGATGCACTTAACCGTAACACGGAAAACCGCCTCTTTGCCGGCCACACTTTCATCGTGATAATCGTCCGGTAACCTGGTGGTAATTTCCCTGGTTTCGTTCACAGCCATACCAAGGAGTTGCTCGTCAAAGTCCTCCACCAAAAAGCCCAGTCCGACCTCAACCGAACGGTCCGATGCCCGGCTTCCTTTAAAAGGCTTACCATCGACGGTACCCTCGTAATCGATGGTGACGATGTCACCTTTTTGGACAACACCTTCCTCCAGGGTGACAAGCTTGGCATAGCGCTGGCGTAACCGCTCGATTTCCTGGTCCACATCCTCATTCGTAACTTCTACCGGCGGTTTCTCAACTTCCAGGCCCTTGTAGGTGCCGAGCGAGACCTCCGGTTTTACTTCCACCGTGGCCTTAAAAATCACCGGTTTGCCTTCTTCAACCTGCGTGATTTCAACGTCTGGCGCAGCAATCGGTTCCACGCCCGTTTGCTTAAGGGCATCGAGGTACGCCTCCGGAATAAGCGCCTCCACCGCCTCATTCAGCAATACTTCCTTACCGTAATACCGCTCAAAAATCACCCGTGGCGCCTTGCCACGACGAAAACCGGGAATGTTAACCTTCTTGACCAGTTCCCGGTACTTCTTGTCCACCGCTTCCTTAAATCGCTCGGGCTCCACCTCGATTTCCAGAACCACGGTATTTTTGGCCACCTTCTCGGCCGTTGCCTTCATGAAGCTCTCCTCCTGTTCCACCAGAGGTATAATTAAAATATTTCCCTAACGTTGCCACAAAATAAGATACCAGGGGCATCCCTGGCCAACCAAGCAACCCATATTATAGCATAACGCCTTTTTTGCAAGCAAGTGAGAAGGGAAACATTTCTTGCAAAGCGAAAAATAGCGGGAAGTCGGCGAGGAGGTGACCCGGTTTGCCTTTTAAAGAAGGAGACCTGGTTGTTTTCGTGGACCATCAGGGGCGTTTCTACCCGCAGCGCCTGAGCGCGGGTGGCCGCCTGCACACCCACCGGGGGTATGCCGAACACGACGAGGTACTGGGCCGTGAACCTGGCTGCTCCGTGAAGACCTCGGGTGACAAAGAACTTTTCGTCTTCTACCCGACCGCGCTGGATTACACAATGAACATGCCGCGTAAGAGCGGCATCATCTATCCGAAAGATACCGGCATCATATTAATGTGGGCAGATGTTTTCTCCGGGGCGCGCGTCCTGTGCGGCGGCGTGGGTAGCGGGGCACTCCTGCTTGCCATCCTGCGGCAGGTAGGTACCGACGGCCTGGTGGTAGCCTACGACGTGCGGCAGGATATGCTGGATTATGCCGCAGAGAACCTCAGAACCTATTTTGGTACCACCCCCAACCTCGTCCTCAAGCTCGGGAGCGTCTACGACCCCGTTGAAGAAACGGGCTTCGACCGCGTACTGCTGGACGTCCCGGAACCCTGGCGGGCCATAGAGACCGCTTATGGCTCGCTCAATCCGGGTGGGATTGTATGTGCGTACGTCCCGTCGATCATCCAGGCCGAAACCTTTACGAAAGGCCTCAGACGCAGCAAGGCCTTTACCCTGATCGAGACCCTCGAAGTGCTCGTACGGAACTGGCACCTTGAGGGCCGGAGCATACGCCCCGAACACCGCATGGTCGGGCACACCGGATTTCTTACTTTTGCGCGCAAGCTCGACCGGCCGCTGATAAAGGAAGCTCCTGGCCAGGATATTGAGCCTCACGAGGAGGAAACCTAAAAGTTAAGAGGTGAGCGTATGCGCAGGAAAAACCGTTGGGAATCCTTCTGGAGCGTCCCGCGCCACAACCCGCGCCCGTTTCGTCGCCGGGCAATCATCCGTGCGCCACGGTTTTGGGGAAGTGGTGCGGCGTACCTAAAGAAAAAAGAAGGCGAATAATTAAACGTTACCCACGCGTGCCTGGTAGTCATACACTATCCTGCTGATGCGCGCGATCTCGGCAAAACCCCGGTCGAGATCGTACATATCCTTAATAAGGACACACAGGATGTACGGACGCGGCCCGAAGACCACGCCGACATCGTTGGTCACACCCCAGATGTCTCCTTCCTTGTGGGCCACGGTGACATAGGGCGGCAGTTCGCCCGGCAGCCCAACGTGGTAGATCGGGTTGGCCATATCGTCCAGAAGTCGCCGGCCCAGTTCGGGGTGTTGCCGGGCAAAATCCAGCACCCCCTGGACGTACCGCCCCATGTCGCGCGCGGTGGTCATGGCGGTGCCGTCCGGGAATACCACCTCACCACCCAGGTCCCGCATAAACTGCGCAATGTTTTCCTTCCCCAGGTACCGGACCAGCATCCGGTAGGCGATGTTGTCACTTATCGTGATCGACAGGTTGGCCAGGACACGGAGAGAGTAACTATCGCCGTCGCGGGCTGTAAACTGGAGAATCCCCGCACCCCCCTGGTAGTCCGGGTCACTCCGGTAGGTGACCCTATCGCTCCAGTCAACCTTGCCCTGGGCAGCCAGCGTGTTCAGATAGAGGACAACCGGGACCTTGATGGTGCTGGCGGCGTGGATCGGCTCCCGGTCGTTGATACCGAACTCGGCACCGGAAGCTAAATCCTTAAAGTAAATGCCATAGGTGGCCTGTTTCCCTTCCAGGTAGCGCAGCAGTTCCTCTCGCAGGGGTGTGTAATCGGGCGCCTGGACCGCCAGTACAACGTCCTCCCGGGTGGGGTAAGCAGGCCGGCCCACGGTACCGGAGGCACGCTCGCCCGTCACATACTCTTTAAGCGCCAGACTTCCCAGAGGAAAGGGAACGGTTAAAAGCAAGACAAGGGCTATTGTTAAAAGCAGCCGGCGGCAACTTCGGTACAAAAAAACATCACCTCGGCTAATAATGGCTTTTCCCACTCCCCATCTTACCGGGGGCGATATTTGTGCGGCAATGTTAAAAACCTGGGTGGGTTGGCGGGAGATGGCGCGTCCTGCCGGTTCCAACCATCCTGCCGTTGGCAACGGCGCATATGCCCAGCAGGGTTTTTTTCCCTTTCAAACACGTGACCTTGCGGGCATGAAAAAAGCGCCCGTATCGTACAGGGCGCTTATTTCTCCTGATATCTTGGCCCGGCCTGAGGTAACGTTTGCGTGCCGGTGGTCGCCTCCTGGGCATCTACCAGGCCGTAGCCGTACAGGTTGGAATCACCCAGGTTATCAGCGGTGGTCTGGAGACTTGCCCGGACTTCGTCATTGATGAATTCGTTACCATTGGTATCGCCTACGCCCGAGGCAACAACCAAGGCAGCGGTGCCCGCCACGTGCGGAGCGGCCATCGAGGTCCCGGAAAGAATCTTGTAGGTACCACCTTTTCAGACTTTAGAAGATAAAAGTTCGTGGTCGTGGTGCGGGCGAGAGGACTTGAACCTCCACGGGGGAAATCCCACCAGATCCTAAGTCTGGCGCGTCTGCCGTTCCGCCACGCCCGCAAGACTGTCGCCAGCCCTACAGTGATTTTAGAGCCACTTAAGGTAACGTGTCAATACAATGGGCTTCGCGCGGATTGATAACGGAGTAATCATTCTACGGTCCCGCACGCTCAAGGAACTCAACTCTTTCTCCCCGAAAATATCATAATATTCCTTTATTCCTTGCGGCAGAACGCGTGTGATATTCATATACCAGGGGGAATTCTGATGACGACAGCTGTAATCACTGGAGGAGCAAGAGGTATCGGGAGGGCCATTGCTTTTGACCTGCTTGCCAGAGGGATCAGGCAACTGGCCATCACCGCAAGAACCGAAGACGAACTTTACAAAGCCAGGGATGCCTTAACGGCGAGAGGAGCCACAGTCCTCGCCTTCCAGGCCGACGTGAGAGACGCCGGGGCTATGCAGCGCGTGGTGGACGCGTCCCTTACCTACTTCGGCCAGATTGACGCCTGGATCAACAACGCCGGCGTGGCCGTGCGGAGGCCGTTCGCCGAGATGAAACCAGAAGAGTGGGATGAAATCACCGATACAAACGTCAAGGGTGTCTTCGTTTGCACCCGTCTTGTCCTCCCCCACATGTTGGCCCGCAGGTCCGGAGTTATTATCAACGTAGCCTCCGGCGCAGGCAAGGTGGGTTTCCCCGAGCTTTCCGTTTACTGCGCCTCCAAATTCGCCGTCGTTGGCTTTTCCGAGTCTCTGGCCAGGGAGGTGAAAGACTACGGCGTCAGAGTGTACGCCGTCTGCCCCGGGAGCACCGACACCAGGATGTACCGATCTCTCTTTCCGGAAAGAAAACCCGTACATACCCCGGAAGCAGTGGCCCGCGTCGTTGGGAAGCTGGTGGTCGGCGAAGTACCTGTGACGCCCGAGTACTGCATCGACGTCTAGTGTGCAGTGCACCGTCTCCCCGAGTGTTACCCTGGTGAATGTTGTCGCAAGCTTCTCAGTGTAAACCGGCTGCAGCTCCCTCAATGGCCGTCAAAACCTCGTCCGGGTAAACCTTCTGCTTCCCACCAGGTGGTGTCAAGCCGGGTCACAAAAGTTCCTTCTGAAGATCCCTAAACTAGGCTCCTGCCTTATCATTTGATACAGCCTTTCTGGTATTCCGGCATCCGGGGCACCGCCCGGCGCGCCGCGCTCCCGCCACCCACTCTGCCGCGGCGGGTCGTCACCCCTCCCACCCACAGCCCCCAGCCGGCCATCCCTGCGGCGCCCTGCAAAGCAGGTAACTCCGTCGGGCAGAAAACTCGTCAGATTCTGACAGCGCATGATAAAATGGGGACAGTAGCGGGGACGGGCCCGGCACCCGCCCCCCAGGGCCAGGGGAGATGAAAACGTGGATTTGCTGAGTAAAGAGGAAAACCGCCCTTACCGCGCCCACGCCGCAAGCGGCGGGGCAGCGGAAACCGCTACCAGCCTGCGCGCGCTTCTGGAGACCAGCCTCGACCGGGTGCTCCATGCGCTGGGCCTGGAGATGGGGACTATCTGGCTCCACCCCCACAGGGTGACGCGCGGCCTGTCGGAGAAGGTGGTTGAGATCGGGAAAGCCGCGGCTCAAGCCGGCCTGAGCATCCCTCGCGTGCAGGCCGTTCCCGACTGGCAAAAGGTCGAGGAGACCCACCCCGGGCTGGCACCGCTGGCAGACGTAATGGGGTCTTTGGGCATCCGGGCTTCTATTGCCGTTTCCCTCCAACACGAAGATCGTACCGGCGGACTTGCCGTGGCGGCGTCCCAACCACGGGCGTGGACCGGCACGGAAATAGCGCTCGTGGAGACCGCGGCCCACCTGCTTAAAGCGGCCATCGAAAGTCTGCGGGCAGAGGAAGAACGCCGCAAGGTAAACCGCGCCCTCAAAGTGCTCGGCAAGTGCAACGAGGCAGTGGTGCGGGCGGCGGATGAAACCTTGCTGTTGCGGGATGTTTGCCACCTACTGGTGGAGGATGGCGGGTACCGGCTGGCCTGGGTGGGCTTTGCCGAGCAGGATGCGGCCAAAACGGTGCGCCCGGTGGCGCAGGCCGGATTTGAAGAAGGTTATCTCGACACGGTGAACATCACCTGGGAGGATTCGGAACGCGGACGCGGGCCTACCGGTACGGCCATACGCACCGGCCAGCCGGCGGTCGTCAGAAACATGCTGACCGATCCCGCTTACACTCCCTGGCGCGAGGAGGCCACGCGGCGCGGCTATGCCTCGTCCATTGCCCTGCCGCTCACCGCCGGGGGCCAGACGTTCGGCGCGCTCAACATTTACGCCGCGGAGCCGGATGCTTTTGCGCCGGACGAAGTCGAGTTGCTGCGCAGGCTGGCAGACAACCTCGCGTTTGGTATTCAGGCCCTGCGCGCCCGGAGTGCGTTGCAGGAGAGCGAGGCGAAGTATCGCACCCTGGTGGAGCAGGCCCCCGATGGTATCTTCCTGGCCGACGCAGAGGGGCGCTTTGTGGACGTCAACCCTCGCGGTTGCGCCCTGCTCCGCTATACGCGAGATGAGATACTGCAACTCAGTATTCAGGATTTGATTCCGCCGGAGGACCTGGCCGCCCAGGCCATTCGCTTTGATGAATTGCGCTCCAGGAAGCCCATACTTGTGAAACGGCGGCTGAGGAGCAAGGATGGCTCCGTCGTACCGGTCGAGATCACTGCCAGAATGCTGGACAACGGGCTGTTGCAAGGCATTGTCCGCGACGTCACCGAGCGCAAGCAGATGGAGGAAGAAATACGCCGCCAGGCCGCCCGCGCCGAGGCGCTGTTGCGTACCGCCTCCCGCCTCAACGCCCAGCTCGACTTGGGCCGCGTGCTGCAGGTGGTTTGCGAGGAAACCCGCGCCGCGCTCCATGTGCCCGCGGCGGCCGTCCTGCTGCACGACGACCGGCGCGACGCGCTCAACCTGGCCGCCGACTCGGGGTTGGCGCCGGGACTGGCCGAGCGGATGAGGCCGCTTCCCCAGGCCCTTTACGAAGCGTACGTCCGGCAGGGGGACCCGGTCGTTTTGATTTCGGATCTTCGGGCCATCCCGGACCAGCTCGTGGCGGACTTGTGCGTCGATTACAACCTCCGCACCGCTGTCGGCGTGAGGATGCAGCGGGACGGGCACTTCATCGGCGTTTTAACCCTGATCACCCCGGGCGAAGTGCGCCACTTTACCGCCGAAGAACTGGCGCTGCTCCAGGGCCTGGCGGATCAGGCCGCCCAGGCCATTACCAACGCCCGGCTCTTTGAGGGAACGCGACGCCGCCTGAAGCTTGTGCAGGCCCTGCGCAACATCGACCTGGCCATCACGGGGAGTCTCGATCTGCGCGTCACCTTCAGCGTGGTACTGGACGAGATAACCGCTCAGTTGGACCTGGACGCTGCGGCCATCCTGCTCTTCAACCTGCACACCCAGACGCTGGAATACGCCGCCTGGCGCGGCTTTCGCACAGCGGCCATCCGGCGCCTCCGCCTGCGCCTGGGCGAGGGTTACGCCGGCCGCGCCGCCCTGGAACGCCGTACCATATACATTCCCTTTCTTCCCGAGAGCGCGCGCGACTCGGTCTAGGCCACGCTTCTGGCGGACGAAGGCTTTGTCACATACTGCGCGATACCCCTCATCGCCAAGGGGCAGATCCAGGGGGTGCTGGAAGTCTGCCACCGGTCGCCCGTCGAGCCTGACGGGGAGTGGCTGGAGTTTTTGGAAACTCTGGCCGGGCAGGCCGCCATTGCCATTGACAACGTCGCTCTGCTTGACCAGCTACAGCGCTCCCACCTGGAGCTAATCCTGGCGTATGATTCCACTATCGAGGGCTGGGCGCGCGCCCTCGACCTGCGGGACAGGGAAACCGAAGGCCATAGCCAGCGCGTCACGGAGATGACGCTGCGCCTGGCCCGGGCGCTTGGAATGAAGGAAGAGGAGCTGGTGCATGTGCGCAGAGGAGCCCTGCTGCACGACATCGGCAAGATGGGCGTCCCCGACGGCATCCTGCTCAAGCCCGGGCCGCTTACCCCGGAGGAGTGGGAGATCATGCGCCGGCATCCGCAGTACGCCTACGAGATGCTGGCCCCTATCGCCTTCCTGCGCCCGGCGCTGGACATCCCTTACTGCCACCACGAGAAGTGGGACGGCACGGGCTACCCGCGGGGGCTGAAGGGTGAACAGATCCCGCTGGCGGCGCGCATCTTTGCCGTGGTGGACGTGTGGGACGCGTTGAGTTCGGACCGTCCCTACCGGCCGGCCTGGTCGCCGGAAAAAGTGCGCGCCCATTTGAAGGACGAGGCGGGCAGGCACTTCGACCCTCAGGTGGTGGAGATGTTCCTGAAGATCCTGGAGGAAGGAGAGTAACGACGTCCCACCCGCCGCAACCGGCCGGGGCTCGTTTTCCTCCGCGCGCCGGCGTGTGGGCACAGGTGCGCTTCTGGGGCTCCCGTGCCGGGCGGAATGCGGGCGAGATGGATCGTCCCGGGTCCGAAGGGCAGCGGGCGCCGGGGGCGCCGAAGCAGGGAGCACGCGCCGTGGGCTTTATTTATAGACAACTTCCTGCCGGGTAGCCAGTGTACAATGTCCAGTATACAATGTTAAATAAACTTTTACGCGGTGCCTATTGGCGCACGGCGGGGTCATTTTGTCCCCAGGTGACCGATGATGTTCAAAACCGGCGCTAGTGCTACAATTACCAGGCTAGCAAGCACGATATTGCCTAACACTTTACCATTCAACGCTTTTCGCCCAGTTTCAGGATATTGAGCCTGTGCAGATTTTAAAGAAAAAAATTACTTGAGCTCCGTCAAATCCCGGGGGTATTGTTTCCAAACCAGAAAAATGCTTTCCCCTTTGCCATGCCCTCCCTGACCGACACGACCACCGATACCTTGACGGGTTTACTAATTATAACCCTCTTAATTATAACCCTCGCGGGCCGCGTTTTGTGTCTTACCGACTAAACCTCCAAGTGGTGTTCGACCGGCCAGCCCGTGAACCAGAACAGCAGCAGGCCGCAGGCAAGAGCCACTACCACCGGCACCAGGGGCAGAGAGACTAGGTATTTCCTCCACCGAGCGGCCGCGCGCCCTCCCGTCCTAAGGCCCCGTGCCGATGCCGGCGATCCTCCAGTCGGTGCGCTCCGTTTCTTTCTTCAGGGCGAAAAAACACCTGACGGCCGCTGCTCATAGTGATGGCCTTTCTGAACCGCAGGTCCACCTCCACCACGTACCGCCGCGTGTCCGGCGCCCCCGCTTCATAAGATTCTTTCAGCTCCCTTATGGCCAGCACCCTGGCCCGCCGGATGTTCTCCAGCCCGTCTATACTGCCGGTCTCGTAAGATGCGTTGTAAACCCAGTTGTTGTCCATGTTTCATAACTGTTTGTAATTGATGGGATAACAGGATTTCATTAATGCCCGTCGAATACCGAAAAGCGGAGGAGGGAAAGGAGCTGGCGCTCCCCGCGGACTGCAAATCCGCCGGCCGCGACCCCTCAAGGGGCCGGGGTGGTGTTCGATTCCCACTTCCCTCCTCCAAAAACCGTTAAAGGAGTGCGGCGATGATTTCCAGGGAGAGCACCGTGCTGGAAATCCTGGAGAAGTACCCCGAGACGCGGGCCGTCTTCGATTCTTACGACAGCCAGCACGGCGTCTGCATCAGCTGCAAGAACCTGTTCTGCACGGTGGAGGAAGTAGCGGCCGCAAACGGCCTGCCTCTGGAAAGGCTCCTCGAAGACCTGAGGAAGGCCGCCGGCCTCTCCTTCTGAAAATGGGCCTCCACCTTTCGAAGACCTCCTCTCTTCCCTGGCTCCGGCACCGGTGCCTTCCGGGTGCAAGTAAGGTTTATGTACTGCCCGGCAGCAACACCTCTGCCCCCACGGCATCGAAAGCAGGACAGGCACTGCCACCGGCACCGAGGCGCAGCGTGGAAGGCTTTCTCCATCCTACGCATTTTTTCCGTTCAGGTTTCCCCTTTTTCCGATAGCAACCTTACAAAAATCTCCACCAGGCGCGGGTCAAACTGGGTCCCCGCGCACCTCTTCAGCTCCTCCAGGGCCTCCTCGTGCGACAGGGCAGGGCGGTACGGCCGCTCCGACGTCATCGCGTCGTAGGCGTCGGCTATGGCCAGGATGCGGCTCAGGATGTGGATCTCCTCGCCGCACAGCCCCCGAGGATATCCCCGCCCGTTCCACCGCTCGTGGTGCTGCCGGATGAGTTCCGCCACCGGGGCCAGCTCGGGCGAAGAAAGGGCGATCCGGTATCCCACCTCGGGGTGGCACCTTACTTCCTCCCACTCCTCCCCGGTGAGCGCCGAAGGCTTGAAAAGAATGTGCTCCGGCACTCCCAGCTTGCCGACGTCGTGCACGTCCGCTAGAAGGCGAAGGGTGTCCAGGTTGCTCCGGGAGAGTCCCACCGCCTTGCCCAGCATACAGGCCAGCTCTTTCACCCGCTCCGTGTGGCCTTCGGCCACGAAATCCTTCTCCGCCAGGGCCGCCTTGAGCACGCGGACGACCGACCTTCGCGGCGCGGCGCAGGAGCTCATCACCTTGCTCGTGGCCCAGGGCGTCGTTGACCACCTTGAGGCCGTCGAGGTCGCAGACGATTATGCTCACGGGGAAGGAGCGGCCTTTCTCCAGCCGCCGCAGTTCCTCCTCGAAGAACGCGCGGTTGTAAAGCCCGGTGAGAGCGTCGTGCGTGCTCCAGTGCCTCAGCTCGTCCTCCATCTTCTTGCGCTCGCCGATGTCGCGGATGCACTGGACCGCCCCGAGCAGGTTTCCTTCCTCGTCGCAGATCGGGGCCGCGAGGGTCCAGAAATGAAGCCCCCTGCCGCCGTAAGCGCAGGGGGCAAAACCTTCGCCGATAAGAACTTGGCCCTTCCTCTCGATTTTCTCGTACTTCTGCTCCCACTCCTTGCCGTTGCCGAGCAAGATGTTCACGAGGATGGGCCTGCGTTCCCCGTAAAACGGGACGGCGTAGGCGTATTCGCCCCTGCCCAGCACTTCTTCCTTCCTGACTCCCGTCATTTCTTCCACGGCCCGGTTCCACACGACCACCCTGCCTTCGCGGTCGACGGCAAGGACGCCGTCCGGAAGGAAATCGACGATCCTCTCGATAAGGCTAAGTCTCTCCACCAATCCTTCCGGCAGAAGTTCGCCGCTTTCAACGAGCAGGATCTCCAGCAATCTCCTGGCCGCTTCGATTTTGTCTTCCGGTAGAGCGTCCACCAGCCGGCGGAGATCGCATCTTCGCTGGCCCGAGTTCACGCTCTTCACCGTCCCCTTAAAACGCCTTGACGCAGAATTTTCTCCTTCTGGAAAGCAAAATCCTGCACGAGAAAAAGGAAAAAGAACCGGGGGCTCTACGCCTGCCCCGGCAGAAATAACCGGGTTGATTCCGGAAACCGCACGCTCCCCCGAAAACTCCCCGGCGCGCCCCCGACCCGAGAGGCCCGCGGCCCGTCCAGAAGCACCGGCACGGGCTTTCATGACAGGAAAATCCCGGGATTGTCGAATTACCCCGAGGAAAAGCGACCTTCTTCTCGCGTCGGATCGCCAGGACTCCAGGAACCCGGATGAGAGGCGTTTGCCACCCCCGGAATTTTTCGCGGGCCTTCAAGCGAATCCTTGCAAAGGCCGGGCTGCCGGGGTCGAACACCATTCACGCCCTGCGGCATACCTACGCCACCATGCTACTTGAGGCCGGCGAGCACCCGAAGGTCGTCCAGGAGCTCCTGGGCCACTCCTCGGTGGTGGTAACGTTGGACATCTAGTCCAAGGTCATGCCCGGCCTCAAAGAAAGAGCCGTCGATAAGCTCGAGAACATCCTGAGCACTAGAAGAAAAGACCCTTCCGCAGGGGAAGGGTAGCACGCCTAACCGGGGGCCGGTTCATGTCAACCGACCCCCTGATTTTTTATGTCAAGGCTCCGAGGCCTTAATTTTCCTGGTGAGCCACGGTGGATTCGAACCACCGACACCCTGATTAAAAGTCAGGTGCTCTGCCGGACTGAGCTAGTGGCTCACGCAATTTTAACGTCTTATATGGCTGGGGCGGCTGGATTCGAACCAACGATCGCGGATCCAAAGTCCGCTGCCTTACCACTTGGCCACGCCCCAGTATACTTGGGGTGGACGGTGGGACTCGAACCCACAGCCTCCAGATCCACAGTCTGGCGCTCTAACCAGTTGAGCTACGCCCACCATATTCCGCAAGTGTTATGTTAACAGACGAATGTATCGTTGTCAAGGATACAGGAATCTGGCGTCCCGGGAGGGATTCGAACCCCCGACCGGCGGCTTAGAAGGCCGCTGCTCTGTCCTGCTGAGCTACCGGGACGCAGGAAAATAAGTGGAGCGGGTGAAGGGAATCGAACCCTCGTACCCGGCTTGGAAGGCCGGTGCTCTACCATTGAGCTACACCCGCACACCTCGACGAAAATAATTATACCGTAAAAACTTGTACCCGTAAAGGTTATTCGATCAGCCGCTCGAGGATGGCTCGTGCTCTCGTGAGCGCCCGTCCGCGGTGACTGATGCGGTTCTTGGTTTCCATATCCAGCTCGGCAAACGTCTTGCCCTCGGCCGGAACATAGAAAAGAGGATCGTACCCAAAACCGCCTTCGCCCCGAGGGGCAAAACCGATATACCCCTCGCACGTTCCTTCTGCCGTATACACCTCGCCGGCAGGCGTGGCAATGGCTATTACGCAGCGGAAACGTGCCGTGCGTTTTTCCCAAGGTACTCCTTGCATAAGCTTCAGCAACTTGGCGTTGTTGGCAGCGTCGTCACCGGGGCGACCCGCAAATCTTGCCGAGAATACGCCGGGTTGCCCACCGAGAAAATCAACTTCCAAACCCGAATCGTCAGCGAGAGCTATTTCCTGCGTAAAAGCCGCTGCGGCGCGGGCTTTCTTGATCGCGTTTTCCGCAAAAGTGGCCCCGTCCTCGGTAACCTCGGGAGCGCCCTCATAGTCACTTAAAGCAACTATCTTAATTGACGAGAAAGCCAGCAAGGCTGCGAACTCCGCCACCTTGCCGGGATTCTTTGTCGCCAGTACCAGCTTACGCATCGCCGGCACACCTTTCGATTAATTCTCCGGTAGGACCCAACACCTCTCGCTGGTACGCAACAAGTCTGGCGATGCCTTTGGCGGCCAGGTCCAGCAGGCGGTAAATATCCTCCCGGTCGAACGTGTTATGTTCGCCCGTACCCTGTACTTCTACAAACCGCCCGCCACCGGTCATAACGATGTTCATGTCGACGTCCGCCGCGGCATCTTCCGCAAAGCACAAATCCAGAACCGGCTCCCCGGCTACAATACCCACGCTTACCGCTGCCACGTAATCGCATACGGGAAACCTGGCCAGGACGCCTTCGTCCTTCAACCTGGCCAGGGCATCCACCAGTGCTACAAACGCCCCGGTCACAGAGGCCGTTCTGGTACCGCCGTCAGCCTGAATAACATCGCAATCCAGGATGATAGTGCGCTCCCCCAGCGCTTCCAGGTCCACTACTGCTCGCAGCGAACGCCCGATCAGCCGCTGAATCTCGTACGTCCGCCCAACGGCCCTCCCCTTGGCAATGTCCCGGACAGTGCGCACGTTCGTCGCCCGCGGCAGCATACCGTACTCGGCGGTGATCCACCCCCTGCCTTCGCCTTTCAAGAATGGCGGCACTTTGTCTTCCACCGTGGCGGTGCAAATGACGCGCGTATCCCCGGTTTCGATGAGTACGGATCCCTCGGCATACTTGTTATAGTGTCTGATGATGCGCACCGGGCGCAGTTCCTCCGGCGCCCTTCCATCAATCCGCGGCAAGGAAAATCCTCCTTGTTGCTCCTCATTTTCTCCCAATTATCGCAGCAATTCTACGAAGGCGTCAAGACGAATACGTGTACGCTCGTCTAGTTGACCGGGTTTGTCTCCCTCCACGGTCAATACAGGAACTTTCAGGCGGCGGCGAATAATAATGTCCTCGATCTGCCGGTAACAAAAGCTCTGCGCATAATGGATAATTCCCTTGATCAACCGCCTTTTGATCTCCCGCTCAATGTCCTCGAGACGGTAAAAGATGCCGTACGGGTAAGTGTAAAGGCGGTACTGCTCCACTAAATCTTCCGTGTCAAACGGCATGCTGAACTGCCGTTGAGTTTCGTTGAAAACCACCCGCGCACCGCGCTCTTCCAGATACCGATATATGTCGCCCATGATCGGGGGAACACCGATATACCCCAGCCGGATCTCTTCCGTACGCGGTTTTTCTGTGTCCGCCCAGACAAGAAAATCGGTAACTTCGGCGCGAAAAGCTTCCGGGTCACCGTTAAAATCGCTGCAGCACACCTGGTAGTAGTGGTTAGCCCAGCCTCCCACTTTATTCTCGCGCCAGGTCAGTTCGTCAATACGCCACACCAGGCGTCTAATTTCATCCAGACGCCGCTTGGTTTCCATTACTTCCGGCCAGCCAACCCCAAACGCCGTCATCAGTTTTTCAATTTGCATCCGGAGCAGGTCAGGGTCACGGTCGAACGGGTAGGCAAACGGGATGATCTTTAATCCCGCCAGGCTCAGCGTTTCCATAAGGGCGTGGGTGTTACTGCAATCTCCCTGCGTCACGGCTATAACGGTCTTTATCTCCGGGTGGGCCAGCGTCACTCCGTAAATGCCCTTGATCCACGCACAAATGTTGCGGGGGTACCCTGCCCTCTCGGCTTCTTCCACCATACCGCAGGGGTCCTGGCTTGTAATAAAGAGGTTGTTCAGGTCAACCGGCGTCCAGCCCGCCGCATAAATTACTTCCACGGGTATGGTCGTAGTTATGCCCACTTTCGGCATTTCGTTACACCTCTAGAAGACACACCTGGCGCACAGGCGGAAGTTTGCGGTTCGTAAAATTCCTTGCCAGAACGGTAAACTGCGCCGCGTCACCGCTGACAAAAAAGCGGTGTGATGGGTCGGGTAAAGAATTGTGCAACATCCCGCGGCGTTCCATATCCTGTTTCGCCGCGGACACGGTGGCGGCGGCAGGGTCCACGAGCGCAACCCCCGGACCGAGAATTTTCTTGATTAAAGGAATAAAAAAAGGGTAATGCGTGCACCCGAGAAGCAAGGTATCGATACCGGCTGCCTGAAGCGGTGCCAGGTAACTCCTTAAGGCTGCTTCGGCTTCGGGCGTTGCCACCTTGCCGGCCTCAACCAGCGGGACAAGGAGTGGTGCTGCCTGAGCATAAACGCGCACTCCCGGGCAAACGGCCCGGATAGCTTGCTGGTACGCTCCACTGCGGACGGTAGCCTCGGTGGCAATCACCCCGATGCGTTTGTTTTTGGTAACGCGTGCCGCTGCCACGGCGCCCGGTTCCACGAGCCCCATCATCGGAACCTGGTAACGCCGCCTCATGATACCGAGGGAAATTGAGGAACTGGTATTGCAGGCGAAGATTATATACTTGGCCCCCTGGGCAATCAGAAAACCGATGATCGCGTACGCAAAACCTATAAGTTCTTCTTCCGATCTGCCACCATAAGGCACGTGGGCCGTGTCGCCAAAGTAAATAACCTCTTCGCCCGGCATCTGGCGGAAAACTTCTTCCGCCACGGTTAACCCGCCCAAGCCCGAATCGAAGAGGCCAATGGCGCGCGCCTTTTTCAAAAGCAAACCCTCCCTAAGTATAACCCTGCGGCGTTCCCTTCACCAAATTTTAAGGCGCACCGCGCAAGTTAATGCCTTACTTTTTACTGCAAGCAGGAAGCGTAACGGTAAAACAGGTGCCTCCTCCTTCTCGGCTCCATACCTCCAACTTCCCACCGTGCTGCTGGACTACTTGCTGGCATATGGCCAAACCCAACCCCGTTCCGTCAGCCTTGGTAGTAAAAAAAAGGTCGCCAAGCCGGGGTATGTGCTCAGCCGGTATGCCGTACCCTGTATCGGCCACCTCCAGGACAACCGCGTTTTCCTCCCGCAGAAAAAGCGTGCGCAGCCACAGGTTGCCCCCCTCGGGCATCGCCTGGAAGGCGTTATGCACCAGGTTGAGAATCAGCTGTTTCATTTGCTCGACGTCGGCCACCACCGGGGGCAGGTCTTTTGCACATTCAGCCGTTACCTCTATTTTACGTAAATAAGCTTCGTTTTCAATCAACCCCAGCAATTTACTTATAACTCTATTAAGGGATATCTCTTCGACCTTTGGTTCCTGGGGCTTGGCAAGATAAAGAAAATTTCTAAGGATACCGCTCATGCGGTCGATCTCACTTAAAACCATATCCAGATACTGGCGGTCTGTGTCACCTGGTGCCTTTTTTTCTACCAAGAGCTGGATGAACCCCCGGATACTGGTAAGGGGGTTCTTAATTTCGTGAATGAGGCCCGCCGCCAGCTGGCCCATTGTGGCCAGCTTTTCGGCCTGCTGAATACCAGCCTCCAGGCCCCGCGTCGGCGTTTGTATTCGTGCCATGTGCGAACCGGCGCCCATTTGCACGTATGTTTCGTAGGCTGTGTTGTAGCGGCAAGACGCATCCCGGCTAATATAGTTCGCGCACGCCCTGATCAGGTCACGTGCGGCACTCGTTCTTTCACCGCTGCCGGCCTGTATTCTGGCCAATGCCGCCAGCGCTTCACTTGCACCCAACGGTGCAATTTCGCTCAGCCCTGCAATAATTACACCCAAAGGGTAACTGACGTCTCTAAACTCGAGGAATACTGGATAAAAGTGGAGCAGTAGCCCACCGGGACACTCCAGGCTTACCGGCTGCTCTTCTTGGAGCGCCCGTGTTGCACCAAGCCATCGTACATTATCACAGGGAGAAAAAACGCCTCGTTCCGCGTGGGGACACGGATGAAAATCGTCAGCCGCAATTTCAATGCATTCAGCCACAACCTCCCCCTGCCACGGGGACTTCGGTGCAGCAGGGACAAAGGTAACGGTACACCCAACTACCGCAGCCAGTGCTTGACTAAGTCGCCGTACAAGCTCATATTCAATCACGTGCCGGCACCTGATTTTCGACGGGGGAAGAAAACCACGCGGACCGGTAAGCTTCTTTATGGAAGGATCAACCGCCACGAAGGTACTGATGATGCTGGCAGACGTGTTAGCCGCCTGTATCTCCCGTAAGACTTTCATTCGGGCAAGGGCGTCGACTGTCTTTGCCGGATTTACGAATTCATCGATTTCGTCGGGACTTTCTGTCAAGCAGAATAATTTATCGGTAGCGACAGCGACATAAGCGTTTGGGGCAATTTCTTTTATTTTCCGGCATAATATCCAGTCACTCGCTGCAGCTTCTTGCCAGGGTATAACCACCACCGCTACATTACCACTTCTAAGGTGCTGCAATAACTGACCCACATTGTTGACAGCGACAACCTCTCCACCGGCCTGCATAACCTCCACCCAGAAATGCCCGCCGCTGCCCGGATAAATGAGGGTCATACCCGGCAAAACGGGATCCCTCCTTAGAAAGGAAATGTGCTTTCCAGATTATGTTATGGTCGTATAATTCGTCATTACCCCGGCATGTCCTGCTAACCCGGCCCTCCAAAATAACTTATTATTCCCTGTGCGATCCCGCTCGCTGCTTGTTTTTGAAACCATTCCTGGCCCAAAAGATATTCTTCGTCCGGGTTGGAAATAAAAGCAATTTCTACCAGGACGGAAGGCATGCTAGAGGTCCGCAAGACCGCGAATCTCGCCTGATACAAACCCAGGTCCGGTCGGCCGGTGGAGCCAACCAGCGCTTCCTGGATGCATTGCGCCAACCGCCTGCGTTGCTCCGCCTGGAGCGCCAGGACCGCATCATCAGGAGGCGCATAGTAGTAAGTACTGACCCCCTGCTTCGAAGCATCCGGATTGCTATTCGAGTGGATACTGACAAAGATGGCAGCACCTTCCCGGTTGGCAATCTCCGTCCGTTCGTAAAGATCAAGGTCGTAGTCGGCGCCACGCGTAAGGACCACTTCGAATCCCTGCTCTTGCAACAACCGGGCACACTCCAGGGCAACAGCGAGATTAACGTCCTTTTCCCTGACCCCACTTCGACCAATGGCGCCGGGATCTGACCCGCCATGGCCCGGATCAAGCACTATCTTTTTGTTGTGGTAGGTTGTATCGGCGAGAGATACCCGCACCTCGAGCGTTTGCGCGTCGCTTGTCAGGGTATCCCGGTAGCGTACAACCTGGCGGCTTTGTCCCAGGTCGCACGTCACGCGGGCTATCATCGGGTCGCGCTGAAACCAGCCGGTGCGGATACCCTTGACCAGCGGGGACGCCAGGCCGCCCCCTGGCGGCAACTCGCCGTCCGGTAGACCGGAAAGATCAATCACGAGACGGTCAGGGTTGCCCAGGGTAAAGATCCTGTATGATACGGGTGCTGTCGCCCGAATCCGCAGGACAACCTCGTTTTCCCCCACTTCTGTGGCCAGATAAAAAACCGGCCGGCCAGTACCCCGTTGAGGGGGAGGCGTAGGCGGCGGGATGGTTCTTACCTGTACCAGCCACCCCGCGATCCAGGACGTTTTCCCCCCGGCATAGGCTATCCTGTACCAGTCCCCGCTTTTCCCTAATACATCCAGTTCGCTGCCCCGGGTAACCTTGCCCGTAATCTGGTAATTCGTCCCCGGCCCGCTGCGCAGGTTCACCACGTCCCCCTGCACCACGGCAACCTGCTTCCCCGTTGAGGAACTCGTCGGGGCGGCCGGCGCCTGCACCGGCGGCTTGGATGCAACCGTACTCTCTACCTTAACCAGCCATCCCGCTATCCACGATGTTTTTCCTCCGGCATAGGCTATCTTGTACCAGTCCCCGCTCTTCTCCAGTACCTCGAGCCTGGTGCCCCGGGTAACCTTGCCCGTAATCTGGTAGTTCGTCCCCGGCCCGCTGCGCAGGTTCACCACGTCCCCCTGTACGATGGCGACCTGCGCCGCAGACGCCAGCTTCGCTGCTCCCAGAGCAAGTACCATACTGCAGGCCAGCAAGAAAAAGAAAAATATAGCTTTACGCGCCAGGGTCACCAGAACTCCCCTCCAGTGCAAAAACCTGGCGTTTTAAATTCTACATTTTTCGCGCCAATCCTCCCACAGGGAAAGAAAAATGGCGAGAAAAAGTTGCTAACAGAGGTTGAAGTGACCAATTACGGATTAGGCCGACATTACCAGATCGGGTTGCCAGTTGCCGTATAAAAATGCGGCGCCCGAGCCATAAATAATGAAGGGGATTGCTCAATGGTGCACAGAACGCTGTACGTGCCCGTGCTCTTTTATTTCTTATTTTTGTTTTTTCCCACCTTCCCGTCCCATGCCTTTGCCAAGCAATACCTAATCTGTCCGCTTAACTGTGAACATACACGCCCTCTGTACCCGCGCTCATCCCTCAAAGGCAGCGACGTCCAGGAAATACAAACCCAGTTACAAAAACTTGGCTTTTACCAGGGTAAAGTACACGGGGTTTTTGACCAAGCCACGGTAGCGGCCGTGCACAGGTTCCAGCAGCAGTACGGGCTTAAACCAGACGGAATTGTAGGTCCGGCAACGCGGCACGCGCTTGCGGTTGCCCTTGAGGAAACTATCCGACCGGCTCAAGGTAAAATGACACCGCCGGACAAACCGATCATCATTCTTATCGATATCCATCACCGGACTCTAACCGTTATCTCCAAAGGCCGAGTCTACCGCCAGTACCCTGTGGCTCTCGGCAAACCCGCAACGCCCACACCGGTGGGACACTGGAAAGTTGTCTGGAAAGCCACGGACTGGGGAAGCGGTTTTGGGAGCCGCTGGATGGGCCTTGACATACCCTGGGGCATTTACGGCATCCACGGGACCGACAACCCGGGTTCCATTGGTAGCTATGCCAGCCAGGGCTGTATAAGGATGTTTAACCACGACGTGGAAGAGCTTTATGAATGGGTTGACTACGGTACCGATGTTATCATTACCGGCAATCCGTTCGCTTTGACGCCCCGTCCGGTTCTGCGCGAGGGTGACTGTAATGCTGCCGTGGCGGAGGTGCAGCGGGTACTGCGCCGGCAGGGGTATTATCGAGGGGCCGCAGATGGCATTTTTGGACCCGTCACCGAAGAAGCAGTGATCCGGTTTCGCCGTGCTCACGGTTTACCGGACGACAACGCGGTGGATGACAAAGTTTACGAATTACTGGGCCTGTAACAAAGTCTTCAGTCGTTTAGCCTTCTTATCGAAGGTTTAAGACCCAGATCTTTAATAAGACGCAGATAATCTTCGGGCATCGCTTCTTCCCACTTTTTGTTTAAAAGGGCCAAAAAGATGGCTTCCATTACGTTGGTGCCGAAAGAACGTCCTTCAATTTCCGGTGTGGTGGTAATAAGCATCCTGGCGCCACGGCTTCTTAGAAGTTCTTCGTCTTCCTTGGTAGTTGTGTTGGTAAGAATTGTTTTCCCCTGTACTTTTGACGGGAGGTACCTTCTGATATAGTGAAAATCGCCCGCTATTACCTCAGCCCACTCGTAATACTTTCTGTATTTTGGCAGTTCCTTTTTCTGCTTTTGCCCCGTGGGGTAAATCAGCCTGAAAGGCATTTTTCCTATAATTGGAAGAAGTAGCATGGCTAAAAAAGAAACGGTTTTGAGTGATCTTAAAGGAACAGGTATCCCCAGGGCGAAAATGAGGTCACCAATAATAAGATCTGCTCCGTTTTGCGCGAGTGCTTCCGCCATGCCAAAACGATCTACAGTGCTTACCAGGAGAACCTTTTGTCCCTTGTAGAAAATTCCTTCGCGAAAAAGTTGATTAACTATTTCTCGTTCGAGCGTATTCTTAAGACCCGAACCGTCACAACCAGGCGTAACCTGCAAAGCCTTGAGCATTTTCAGGCCGTCTTTTACCGGGTAACGCCTGTTACCTGCCACCAGGTAAACATCTATCCCCCCAAGACCTACAGCGTCCACCTTGCCATCTAGTTCTTGCAAAAGGCTAATAGCTTTTTTGATATCGCCATCGGTGCCGCGGCGTTCGATTACAAATTCTTCTCCTAACAGATTAACTGTTACCTTTTTGTCCCGCTCGCTGGAACCGAGGCTCACGCTGACAATGTGTTTCAGTGGAAACCCCCCTACTAACCTTGATGTCAAAAACATTCTAGTGCAATTTTTGCTAAGGAACAACAAAATTTTTAAACCTGCCCCCCATAACTTTTTATTATCGCCGCTGCTTCTTCCGCCCGGTCGTTATCCGTAACCACGGTTACCAGAAAGGCTCGGCCCCCTGCTACGCCGTAATTTTGTTCCGCCATCCCGCTTGCACCAGGGTCAGCAGCCAGCAAGGCACGGGTATCGGGATCTATGTCCCACCCGCCTTCGCCGTATATAGTAAGAGCCGCAACGCTTGCGCCCCGCCCCCCGACCGCATAGTTGCGTTCCGGATCCAGAGACACCCCGAAGCGCGAGATACGATCTGTTTGTACCGTGGTAAAGCCTGCCGCCCTGAGGGCCTCTACGGCGCGGACGGCATCCGTATCCACGGGAAAGTAACCCAGTACGGTGCGCTCGCCGGGTTCAAGCTGCATGGTTTCATCCCCCTCTTACGTAAAGATGCCCTGTTCCCGGCTGAATATACGTTTTTCCCCAAGAGCTGACTGCCGCCCCTTTTATGAGACGCTGGCCAGCAATTCCCTCATCTCGGATTGTTCGAGTTCCAACTCCTGCGTTCCGTTGCGCCCGACTTCCTGCACCAGGATGCTGACCTTCTCCCTGTCGCGTGCCTTGCTGTAACGTGCTGTAAAGGCACCGGCCACCCGCAAAGCGTGGGCACTTATCTCCTTCCCCCTTACGAGGGTACGTGGGCCCGGAATCCCTTTCAGGCGCAGGAGATAATCCCCGGGGCGCGCGCACGCAAGCAACGGCTCAATTTCGCGCTCGTGTCTAGCTACGACAATGCGGACCCCTGGAGGAACCCTGAAGTGCCGACCGTACTTCACCAGCTCAAGATCTTCGCGTGCAGGCGCAGGGTTTTCGGCCAGCAGTTCTTTCAATCGCCTGGACAACTCCGGGTCGGTAAGGAGGCAACCGCCGGCCGGGGTGGGGTACTCTTTTAAGCCGTATTGTTCGGCCAGAGCCATCTGGGGCTTACGCGAGCGACCCTGGATCGCCAGTAGCCGGTTTCGGTCTACCCATCCCTTTTCTTCGGGAACGGTAGGAGGCAAAAGCTTAGCCGAGAGGGGACGAAGAACGTAGCCCGTCAAACCCGCGTCGCGGGCCACGATATGAAGGGCCTGAGCGGTCTGGGATTTAGGACGTTCCCCGAGCACTTCACCCGTAATAACAAAAGAAGCGCCTAAGCGCGGCATTAATTCACCGGCCTTCTTCAGCATCAGGGCGTGGCAGTCGATGCACGGATTCATGTTGCGACCGTACCCGTACCTGGGGTTTAACAGCAGGGGAATGTAATCGTCCGTGATATCAATAACGTGTAAAGGTATACCCAACTGCTCGGCCGCCCGACGCGCTTTTTCCGGCCCAAAAAAGGGCGTCGTAAACGCCACACCAATAACCTCGATATCCTGTTCCTGGATAAGTTTGACCGCCAGCATGCTGTCGAGGCCGCCTGACAGGAGTGCAATTGCCTTCACAGCTTTCCCGCCTCCGCTTCGCTTTCGGTGAAGATTTCAAAACCAGCATCCAGCAGCAAGGCTGCCGTTACACCGTCACCCGGTCGCAATTTGCCCGTGAACGTTCCATCGTAAATCCAGCGATACCCGCAAGACGGGCTGCGGCTCTTCAGGATTGCGGCCCGGATACTCTGGGCGCGGGCGATTTCCAGCGCAGCCCGCGCTCCTTTTACAAAAGCTTCCGTTACGTCGCACCCGTTCCAGTTGATAACCCGCGCCCGTCCCGCCAGTACGTCACGGCCACTCCCGTCTTTAATTTCCGCCGGTGGTCGCGGTACGGGCAGTCCGCCAAGATACTCCGGGCATACCGGTACGGCTCGTCCCTGCCGGACCAGTTGCATCACGGCCGGACACGGACGGGCCTGCCCGTCGTACGCGCAAGCTTCCCCGGCCAGGCAGGCGCTTACCAGGTAACGTCGTTCCACCTGACTACCTCCCGGGCCTATTATAACCTTCAAGACAGGAAATTTACAGAACCCCAGCTCCGAAAGCCTTCCCGAACGTGTCGGTCAAACGCTCGCCGACGACGGACTCGAGAACATGTTTGACTGCGGTTCTGGAACGCAAGTCGGAAGCGTCTTTCTAGGCCAATAACGACACTTCTCGCAGGCAGGTTCAGAGCGTACTAAAGAAGTCAAAAACCCGCGAAGCCTTGATTTTCGCGGGTTTGCACTTGCCTGTATGGTGCGCCCGGCAGGAATCGAATACCCGGACGCCAAGGAAACTCGCGTCAATCCTGACTTCCCGGTCTTCTGTCTGCATCTTTGTCTGCACGCAGGACTTCCACCACGCACCCGGCGTGTCTCAAAGGATGGGCGTAAACGCTCATCGTGGTGGCAGGGGTGGAGTGCCCCAGCAGCTCGGCTACGGTAGTTACCGGCACCCCGGCGTCGATCAGGACGGATGCCGCCGTGTGACGTAGATCGTGCACCCGGATGCGCGGCAGGCCCGCCTGCTTTAGCGCCCGCCGCAAGGTGCGGCGTATCGCGTCCTCTCCCAGGGGCCGGACGCCGTCCCCGAACACCAGGGTGTCGCCCAGGCGCAGGGGCGACACCTTTTGCTTTGCTCGCTGCTTCCTCAGGTCGGCCAGCAACGCAACCGTCTCCGGATCAAGCTTAATGGTGCGCTCGGCGGCGGGCGTCTTGGTCTCGTCCCCTTCGGGTTTGAAGCGCCGCTTCCTGGTGTCGATGCTGCGGCGAATGGTGATCACGCCTTTGTCCAGGTCCACGTCCGCCCACTTCAGACCCAGAAGCTCTCCTAAACGCATTCCGGTTACAGCCAGGAGCCGCAGCGCTAGGTAATGTCTGTAGCCTTTCGCCGCGTCCAGCAGCAGGAAAAGCTCTTCAAGTGCCAGAACGCGCCGTTTCACGCGCGGCTTCCTTTTCACGAGCAGACCCCTGGCCGGGTTGAACGGGATGAGCTGCCACGCCACGGCCTGGTCCAAAGCCATCCGCAGAGTGGCAAGAATTTTTAGGAGCGTCGTGTGCGCCACACCCAGCTCTTCTGGCTTGGTTATCGTACGCTGCAGATCAAGCGAAGTCAGGTTATACAGTTCAAGGTGTCCTATGAATGCGGTAAGCTTCCTGACGTGCCACGCGCACGTTTCCCAGGTGCGCTCCGTCACGCTGCCACGCAACTCCCCGAGCCACATTTGCAGATACTCGCCCAGGTTCATCGCCGCCCTCAACGGCCCCGTCCTTCGCTTCAGGCGCACTTCCAGCTCGCTGGCGTAAAGCCTTGCCTGGTTTTCGGTGCCGTAAAAAGTCTCGTTGTGGTACTTTCTCTTGCCGTCTCTCCCCCTTCCCAGGTAAACTGTTATCAGGTAACGCTTCGGCCCCCTTCTTCTCACCTGGGCCACGCGGAAATCACCCCCGGTAAGAGAGAAGGCCGGGCACGCTTTACTTCGCCGCCGCCCGGCCCGTCTCCTGCCGCACGAATTCTTCCAGAGCTTCGTCCGAAATGCGTATCCTGCGCTCCGACAATCGCAGGGCCTTGAGCCTGCCCTGGTACACCAGCTCATAGACGTAGGCCTTCTTCACGCGCAGGATCTTCGCCACTTCTGGCACGGTGTAGAACTGCAACTCATCACCTCCAGGAAAAACAAAAGGCGCGCACTTCGCGCGCCCCGGTGTTCTTGAGAAAGGTGCTTTGCCCGTTGAGCAGGAACGTTCTGCCGGGCCACTTCCCGGTTCTCTCACCGTGAAAAGACCAGCCGCCCGCCGGCCGGTGACACCCGCGCACGCGGGCCGCCGCCGCGCCGACCGAAGGCTCGCCACCGAAACGGAACGAAGTGACGTTGAGGGGGCGAGCCTTCGGTCGCGGGACAGGCGCAAGCCTGGACCGAGCGGCGGCGGCCTATCCCGCGTGCGCGTAAGCTCCCAAGCCGGCGGGCGGCTGTGCAAAAACCACCCTCAACCGGCCTGAATAGGGTTCTGTATACCTTGAGAAGTAACCGACGCAGTCTCCCGGCTTCGGGGAACCGTACTCGGAGCATCGCCGTGCCGCGGGAGTTGAAAAGGAATTTAGCCACGCAATACACCTCCGCAAGAGGGTTTTTCAAAATTCAAAACGAATATCACGTGCATCCGACAAAAAATG
>ENA-ORXB01000742-ORXB01000742.1-sediment-metagenome-genome-assembly--contig:-NODE-742-length-54667-cov-4.674959_pt1 | contig 54667 bp, 48 predicted proteins | sample MGYA00237863_ERZ511475 | MGnify/ENA primary metagenome ERZ511475 (study PRJEB26305, sample SAMN06343858) | sediment metagenome | isolation source: hot spring sediment | place: Canada: British Columbia... | reverse complement strand
ACTCGGCCGAAGCGTGCCTCGCCCACTACCGCTTTGCCGTTGACGTCGACGAGCAGTACGAGACGATCGGCCCTACCGCCTGGGGCCTGACCGCCTGCGACGGCCTGGGCGGCTATCAGGGCCGCTACGGTGCGCCGCCATCGGGGTATGATAACAGAGCGCACGTCGTCGACGACACCGTCGCACCGTCGGGAGCCATCGGCTCCATCGTCTTTCTGCCCGAGCAAGCCCAACAGGCCATGCGATACTACTACTCGTTGGACAGGCTCAAAGGCCCCTACGGATTCCGCGATGCCTTCAACCTGACGAAGGGCTGGTTTGCCAGCGATGTTATCGGCATCGACAAGGGCATCTCGCTGCTCATGCTCGCCAACTATCAGAGCGACCTTGTCCACAGAGTGACCATGCTGGACGCCCACATCCAGAAGGGCCTTCAGCGCCTGGAGATCACCAAGAGAACAGACTAGCAGCCATGGTTACGATCAAGGATGTCGCCAGGCTGGCCGGGGTCAGCATCACGACCGCCTCCTACGTTCTAAACGGGAAAGGGCGCATCTCCGAGGCGACCCGCAAGCGGGTGCTCGCAGCAGCGGAGGAGTTGAACTATCATCCCAACGCCTTTGCCCGGCACCTCAAGAAGCGCAAGACGCGCACGATCGGGGTGTTCATCGCGCGCCTCGGCGGCTCTTTCTATGAGGAGGTGCTGGAAGGCATCCACGAAGCGGTCCTGCAGACCGACTATGAGCTGATCATCTGCCCGGAGACGCGCACCACGCGCCGGATCCTGACCCACCGGCAGGTTGATGGCGCAATAGTCTTCGATACCAAAATCAGCAGCGACCTGATCGCCAGCCTCGCCTGGGAGCGGTTCCCCGTCGTGACCCTCGACCGCCACCTCGAGGCCGACTATGTCTTCCCCCTCCTCGTCGATAACCCCAAAGGGACGAGGGAGGTCTTTTACCACCTCTACCTGCAGGGGGCGCGGCGCCTGGCCTTCGTCGCCGGCGCAGCCGACTCCTTCGACAACTCGGAGAGAAGGAGGGTGTTCCTCGAGGAGGCCGCCAAGAACGGCCTCGAGGTCGCCTGCCATGAAGGGAACTTTACCCGGCCCTCGGGCTACCAGGCCGCCGTGCAGATCATCGCCTCGGGGAGCCTGCCCGAAGCGGTCTTTTGCGCCAACGACCAGATGGCCATCGGGTTCATCGAGGCGGCAAGAGAGCGCGGGCTGCGCGTCCCCCAGGACATCGCGGTCGTAGGCTTTGACGACATACCCGTCGCCCAGTACATGCAGCCAAGCCTCTCGACGGTGCAGGTCTCACGCGTGGATTGGGGCTCTGCCGCTGTCACGCGGCTGATCGGGTTTCTGGAAGACGAGAAGCCCTTCGATACCCGCCGCATTCCGGCCAGGTTCATCCAGCGTGAGTCCTCGACCCGCAGCTTTGCCTCCCACACGGTGCGGTATGGACACACAGACACTACTGGAGAGTGAGCTTCAGGGCTCGGTCAGGTTCTTCCTGGACTATACCAACCTCGACCCTGCCAGCAGCGGCTACGGCCTCACGGCCGATTGCACCAAGAACCCGGCGGTGGCCTCGATTGCCTGCGCCGGCTTTGCCCTCACGGCCTGGGTCATCGCCGCCGAGCGGGGGTACCTGCCAAGGTCGCAGGCACGCGACATGGCCCGGAGGACGATGCGAACCCTTCAGCGCTCCGTCGCGCACCATCGCGGCTTCCTCGCCCACTTCTTGCACATCGACAGCGGCGAGCGCTACCGCAAGTGCGAGTGCTCGACGATCGACACCGCCCTCTGCCTGAACGGGGTCATCACCGCCGCCGCCTACTTCCACGAGGACGCCGAGACCGCCGACCTTGCCCGCGAGCTTCTCGAGCGTGTGGACTGGGGCTTGCTGGTTTTCCGCCGGGGCCAAAGGGCGCTGTTCCGCATGGCCTACAACCCCGACCGGGACGGTGACTATGTCGGCGATCGGCCGGGCCTCATCGGCCAGTGGAGCATGGCGGCCGAGCAGAAGATGATGTATCTACAGGCCGCCACGAGGCTCGACCCTGCCCTTGCAGGCGAGTTGTACCATGGCTTCTCCCGGGACATCGGCTACTTCGACGGCCAGCCGATCATTATCAACCCGGGCGGGAACCTGTTCGCATACCAGTTCACCGAGGCCTGGCTCGATACCGCCCGCTACCGCGACCCCGATGGCGTCGATTGGTTCAACAACACGCGCCTAGCTGCCCTTGCCAACCGCAGCTTCTGCATCGAGAACTCGTCCCGCTACCGGACGTATCACGCCCGGAGCTGGGGCCTCAGCGCCGGGGACAGCCCCTCGGGCTATTCCGTGTTCGGCAGCACCCCCTGCCTTGGAGCTCCTCACCATAACGGCACCGTCTCCATCTATGCCGCGGTTGCCTCGCTGCCGTTCGTCCCGGAGGCTGCCCTCGAGATGATGCACTACCTCTACGATCACCAGCCGCGGACCTGGGGGCCATACGGCTTCTACGACGCCTACAACCTGGACGTCTCGCCGCCCTGGTACAGCGAGGCCATCTATGGCATTGACAAGGGATGCTCCATGATCATGATCGAGAACTATCTCACCGGGCTCATCTGGGAGGTGTATACCGCCAGCCCCTGGATCAACAGTGCCCTCCAGGTGCTTGGGTTCAGGGAGCAGAGGGGAGGTCTGAGGTGAGTGCCGTCCTTGAATGCCGGGACGGCTTGCTCTGGCTGGACGGGCGGCCGCTGTTCCTGCAGGCCGGCGAGTTGCACTACTTTCGCACGCCGCCGGACCAATGGCAGCACCGCCTCGGCCTCCTGCAGCAGGCGGGCTTTAACGCCGTGGCGACCTACATCCCTTGGCGCTGGCACGAGGCGGAGGAGGGCGTAACCGACTTCGACGGGCACAGCCACCCCATGCGGGACCTTATCGGCTTCCTCGACCTCGCGGCGGCGATGGGCCTCTGGATCATCGCCCGCCCCGGCCCCTACATCATGGCCGAGACCGCTCTCGAGGGCATCCCGGATTGGGTCTTTGATCGGTATCCCCAGGTTGCCGTCGTCGACCAGCACGGCCGCCAACACAACCTTGCCAGCTACCTGCACCCGGATTTCCGCGCGCGCGTCTCCGCCTGGTACCGCGCCGTCTTTCAGGTCCTGACGCCCCGGCAGGTCACGCACGGCGGGCGTATCCTCCTCGTCCAGCTCGATAACGAGACGGGGATGCCCCACTGGCTCCGCAACATCATCGATACAAACCCGGATACCCTCATGCGCTTTGCCGGCTATCTCCGAGGCGCCTGCGGTGAGCACCTGCCCTGGCGCTCTGTCCCAGCGGACCTGCCCGAGTACCTGCGGCAGAGCCTGCTCTCCCCCGAGGAGCCGCACGGGGCCCGCATTGTAGAGCACTACCGGCGCTTCTACCGCACCTACCTGCGCGACTATGCCTCGTTCCTGCTCTCAGAGGCGAGGGCCCGTGGGATGGACGTCCCGGGCGTCATCAACATCCACGGCTTTGGCAACGGCGGCAAGACCTTCCCCATCGGCCTCTCCCAGCTCGCCGAGGCCATGCGGCTGCCGGGCACCGTCAGCGCCACCGATGTCTACCCCCTCTCCATCGGCGAAGGCAACCTGCACCAGTTGCTGCTTGTCAACGAGATGACCAAAGCTCTGCAGCAGCCCGGCCAGCCCCTCTTTTCTATCGAGTTCCAGGCCGGGGGAAACCTCGACTTTTCTAACAGCCAGTCCTCGCTCTACGATCTGCACAGCCGGCTGTGCCTCTCGGTCGGGATGCGGGCCTTCAATCACTACCTCTTCTTCGACGGCGAGAACGATCCCCTCCTCAGCCCCGTCAGGCGCCACGACTGGGGCCACCCGGTCCGCAGAGATGGCACCCTGCGCCGGCACTACCGCCGCTATCCGAAGCTCTCCGGGGTGCTGGCCGCCTATGGCGAAGCGTTGCTCCATGCTCGCCCACACACGGTCACCACCATCGGCTTCCGCCTGGACGACTTTCAGACCGAGGTCAACAACGCCTTCACTCAGCCCCTCACCGACGTGCTCACCCATCAGCGCGAGACGGTCCTCTTCGACCTGATCGCCCGCGGGCTCGCCCTCACGCACCGGCCCTTTGACGCCATCGAGGTCACCCGCACCGGACCGGCCCCCTCGCGTACCCCGCTCCTCTGGATGATGATGGGAACGCAGTGCGAGGCCGAGGTGCAGCGTAGACTGGTCGAGTACGTGCGTCGGGGAGGGCGGCTGATCCTCATCGGACGGATGTGCCTGGAGGACGCGAACCACGCCCCATGCACGCTCCTCAAGGAGGCGCTCGGGCTCCACGAGGTCCGCAGCGACCCGCCCTTCTCCCCAAGCGCCATCGAAGCGTTCGGCCACCGGGACGTGCCCGCATCGTTCGTCGAGACCTATCGGGGCGAGTTCGACGAGGTCGTAGCCACCCGTGTGGGGGAGACGGTCGGCTTTGTGAAGGCCTTGGAGGAGGGGATGGTCCTCGTCCTCGGCGCGACGTTCCCCGCCAATACGCTCGAGGAGCTGGACATCATCGATCGGATGGCCCTCAGGATGGGGTGTCCGCCGGCGTTCACCCTCAGCGAGTGGGCCGACGTCCGCCTCAGCCGCGGGGAGACCGGGAGCTTTCTCTTCATCAACAACTATCAGGACGACCCCATCGAGACGACCATCTCCTGGCAGGGCACGCCCCTCTTCGGCGGGAACCCCATTCGGCTGCCTGCCCGGCAGGGCGCCATTCTGCCCTTGGACTGGCGCATCGACGAAGGCCTCACCGTGCGCTACCTCACCGCCGAGGTCCTCGACATCGTCCGGAAGCCCGCATCCCTCGTCCTCGTCATGGCGCAGGACGTCTTTTGCGGCGAACTCGAGCTTGCCGGCTGGCAGTGCGAGGGAACCGAGGACGTCGCCGAGGGCGGCAGGGTTCGCCGTGTGCGGCTCCGGAGCCGGGAGGGGCGGGTCAGGCTCCGAAAAGAGGTGTGAGTTCCGCTGCCTCTCACGCGGCTCTGATCCGGCGAACCCATCGGGCTGCAGCTCAAGTTCGGGACGCTGCGCGCCTAGCCTCGTTGTCCCCGTCCTCTCCAGAGGCGGACGTTGCGGCGCCCGCCTCTGGAGGGGAGATGCCTGAAGCGGGGTGTTCGGCGGCAGCACAGATGAGCCTGCCCAGTGCAGAACTACACCGGTCGACGATCAGCTGATGCATTTCCCCGCCGGCTGTGGTATACTCATACCAGATTGATGAAGGACTTGTTGCTGCGGGGGCAAAAGAGGTATGCTGATCTCCTTTCTCGGCGGGGCCAATGAGGTTGGCGCCAGTGGCCTGATCGTCGAAACCGGCGGAAGGCGAGTGCTGATCGACTGCGGCATTCGCGTCTCTAAGTCGTGGGGCGGTCTGGCGCCAGACCAACTCCCCGATCTGAGCCAGATCGAGGGCGGATCGGGCAAGCTGGACGCCATCCTCGTCACCCACGCCCACACGGACCACACGGGAGCGCTGGAGCTTGTCGTGGAGCGCTTTCCCGATGTGCCGGTGTATGCCACCGAGCCGACCGTGGCACTGACCCGCATTCTCCACGAGGACGCGCGCCGCATCATGCAGTCGCGGCTGGAGGAAGAAGGCGAGCTGCCGCTATACGACGATGTGGCCGTCGAGCGCCTGATGGCGGTCCTGACGCCGGTCCCCTTCCAGATGCGGCTGCCGATTGGCGGAGAACTGGCGGTGACCTTCTTCCCCGCCGGCCACATTGCCGGAGCAGCGATGATCGGATTGGAGAGTGCCGAAGGCTCGCTGCTCATCAGCGGCGACCTCTCCATCTCCCCTCAGCGCACAGTCGATGGGGCGCGTCCGCCCGCCTTCCATCCCGACGCCCTTGTCCTCGAAAGCACCTACGGCGGCCGCCTGCATGCGAATCGGGCCGTGCAGGAGCGCAAGCTGGTGGAGACCGTCGCCCGGGTGACGGAGGCAGGCGGCAAAGTGCTCATCCCGGCATTTGCGCTGGGGCGCGCCCAGGAGATTCTGCTGATCCTGGGCGAATACATGCGGCGCGGCGAGCTCACCCCAGTTCCCGTCTGGGCGGACGGCATGGTGCGTGCCGTCTGCCAGGCCTACTCGACGTTCGTCGATTTCCTCCCGCTGCCTCTCCAGGAACAGCAGGCGCGCTTCTTCATTCCGCCTATCCGTCCGGTGCAGAGCGCAGAGCAGCGCAACCAGATCCTCTGGGAGCCTGGGCCCGCGGTGATCGTGGCCAGCTCTGGAATGCTGGCAGGCGGCCCCTCCCTCTCCTACGCCCGCCATCTGGTCGGCAAGCCCGAACACGCGGTGCTGCTCACCGGCTACCAGGATGAGGAATCACCCGGGCGCCGCCTGCAGAGGCTCGCTGAGCGCGGAGGGGGGACGCTGCGCCTCGGCGCAGAGAAGCTGGACGTCCGATGCCAGATCCTCACCTACGCCCTCTCAGCGCACGCTGACGAGGCTCAGCTCATCAGCCTGACCGAAACCCTGGATCCTGAGCACGTCCTGATCGTGCATGGCGAACCGTCGGCACGGCGGAGCCTCCAGGCTGCGCTGGCCCAGCGCGGCCGGATCGTCCACCTCCCTGAGGCCGGTCAGAGCATCGCGCTGCAGTTCGAGGGACGCAAGTTCGTCCGCGCCGACCCGGCTGCCGACCCGCGTCGCATGCAGGCCGAGGTCGCGCGCCGGCGCCGCGCTGCAATCGAGGGGTTGGCGCACGCGGCCGGCAAGTGGATCCTGCTCGCAACCGATCGCACCGCCCCGGTGCGCTGCCTGGGCGTCGCTTCCGATCATCTCTGGGTGGAGGTCGCGCCCGGCCTGGAGCAGGCCGCCTATCCTGAGGCCGTGCTCGCAGTCTTTGGTGAGACGCGCCCCACCCCCGAAGAGCTCACACCCTACCGGCCACAGGAACCCGTTGGGGCCGCCACCATGATGGAGCCGAACCAGGCGCTCGCCACTGCGAACCGGCATTTCCCGCCGGAGGCGCGCCTGCGAAAAACCGGGTACCGCCTGAATGAGCGCGTTCTGACCCTGACCTTTGACTTTCCCGACGCCGCCCGTGAGCGGTTCGGCAATCTCATCGCGTCGCTGCAGGCCACTACAGGCTGGACGGTAGAAGTCGTGGCCGAAACCAACCAGGCCGCTCTGAACGGCCTCGTCCGGGAGCTGCTGCCGCCGGGCTCGCAGATCCTCAAGGGTCCGGCCATCCACCGCGACCAGAAAAAGGTGGCAGTGACGGTCGCGCCGCCCGCTGAGGGTCTTCCGGTAACGCAGATTGCCGACGAGTTCCATGCCGAGACCGGTTGGGTTCTGGACCTGATCCTGGCGAGCAAGCCGACCGGACTTCCGGCGGTCGCAGCCGCTGCAGGCGGGGGACGCCTGGAGATCAATGCCGCCTATGCACTCTGCAAGTCGGTGCTGGAAGGCTCGACCCTCTACCGCACCAGCCTGAAGGACGGCGTGATCGTCCTGTCGTTCATTTCGCCGCAGGTAGGGGAGCGCTACGAGAGAGAGATTGCCGCATTGCAGGAGCAGACCGGCTGGCCGCTGCGGATCAATCCGCAGCCGAATCAAGGCGCCATCCTGGAGGTGGCACGCACGCTCCTGAACAGGGCCGGGCTGACCGTCCTCAAGGGTCCCAGCATCTACCCCGAGAGGGCCGAGGTAGCCGCCACCGTGACGACACAGCCGGATGACCCGGAGGCGCTGGCGGAGCAGTTCTTCCAACAGACGGGATACCGGCTGGTGCTCGCCCTCGCAGCAGCTCCTTCGCAGGAGCAGCAGCCCAAGCGCGCCCCCGCGCAGGGAGAGCCGGCCATCGAGGACACCGCGGTCGTCGAAATCCCGCTGAGCCGCATCCGCCTGAGCTCCTACCATCAAGGGCTGCAGCTTGACCCGACCAGGCTCGAGAAGGCCGTGCAACGGGCGCGCACGATGGGAACAGTGCCCCCCATCCAGGTGCGGCGCGCGCGGGATGGCTACGTTCTGGTCGATGGTCTCTACCGTCTGCGCGCGGCGGAGGCCTTGGGCTGGGAGCGCATTCGGGCAACGGTCTCCTGACGGGGGCGCTTCCGGCAGGGCGCACGATCACGCGGCGGGGGCCTGCAATCCAGGCAGCTACCCGCGCGAGCTGCCGCCTGGAAGCCGGACCGAGTTCTCGACCGCCTGAAGCTCGCTCCTGCCCCGCCTCCTCTACTCGTCCTCATTCTCCTCATCCAACAGCCTGAACGCTCCCCAGTCCAGTTCGTCCGGATCGACTTCCAGGATGGTGATCTCGCTGCCGTCCGGCAGCCGCGTACGCCCACCGTGCAGCCGCTCTTCGAGCACGAGCGCCTCGGCCGGACGGCCGGTTCGCGCTAGCTCGTCGAAATCGGCGGCAGTGAAGCGAGGCGTGCCCTCCGCGTCCGGCAGGGTGAGCACGTGCTCGAGGAACAGGTCGCGCGCCGCAATGAGGTCCCGTGGCAGCCGGATCCCCTGCTCTCGGTTGGCCTGCAGCGCCGTCAGGATCGTGTGTTTGGCCCTGGCAGCCTCGACCTCCTCCAGCGGCAGGTAGCCCTTCACAAAGCTGTCGATGGCGTCCTCCGGTGCCCGCGCAGGAAGTACCGCGATGTCCTTGACCGCACCCTCCCAGGGCGGGTTGTGATCGATAAGGAAGCTCAGGCCACGCACGCGCAGCCGCCGGCGGTCCACGTACCAGTAGACCTGAACTGTGCCCTGAAAGACGTTGTCGTACGCAAAGGCGCGGAAGAACGGCTCCCGATCGGACTCCGCCTCCTCCAGTGCGCCCCTCGCCACCCCGGCGCGCTCCAGCCAGGCCCTCGCGGTTGGACGGCCCTCTTCGTAGATCGCTCCCCGCTCGAGAAGGGCGAAGAGGATATCCCGGTAGCCGCGGGCGGCCAGCCACGCAGGCACGACCTCATCAAGGCGCTGCCGGACGGGCCCCGGCGCCTTCTCGTGGGCGCGCAGGAGGACGGGCAACGCCTCATGCACCTTCAGCCCCGCAAAGGCGCCGTCCAACTCCGCCCACAGGGCATCCGGGCCCTGCTCGGCCCAGCCCTCGCGGCCAAACACCGCATCGAGCCGCGGGCGCAGCATCGTGAGGGGTGGGATGTTGGGTGTGCGCTGCTTCTCTTTTCGTGTTTTCTTCTTGCTCATACTTTTCCCCAGAGCCCCGTCGACCAGGTCACCCGACAGACGACCGGAGACGGAACAGAATCATCACAGTTCGGTGGCCGCTTTACAGGAGCGGCCACTGAACCCATTATAGCCCATCTGGGGAGCAAGGTCGAGGGCAACGCCCCTCAGGGCGCCGGGGAACCGGTGCTTCACACCCACCCACCCGCTGAGGCCGGCCCTTGCCTGCCCCAGCAAAGCGCCTCCAGGCCAGGCTGTGCCCGGGCGTCCTGCCGTTACAGAGCCTGCAGCAGGTCCTGTAGCCTGGCAGTGGCCAGGGCGATGCGCATGTCGGCCGCACCGTAGTAGACGTACACCTCGTCCCCCACCACGACCGAGCCACAGGTAAAGACGACGTTCGGTACGTCGCCTGCCCGTTCCCACGGCTCGGTGGGCACAAGCACGGGTTCTTCGGCCCGGCTGATGACTACCGCAGGGTTCTCCAGGTCCAGGAGCGCCAGGCCCAGGCAGTAGACGCGGTCGCGGTTGTAGCCGTGGTAGATGAGCAGCCACCCGCGCTCGGTGCGGATGGGCGGGCCGCCCGCGCCTATTCGGGTCTCATCCCACAGGCCCGGGCGCGGGCGCATGATGACCTGATGGTCGGTCCAGTGCAAGAGGTCCTCGGACCAAGCCAGCCATATGTCGGGCGGGCGGCGGTGCAGCATAGCATAACGGCCGCCGATCTTGGCGGGGAAGAGAGCGGCGTCCTTGTTATCCTCGTCCGGCAGCACGATGCCTTCGCGCTGCCAGGTGAGCAGGCTCCTGCTCGAGGCGAGCGACACGCGCGTCCCGTGGGCCGAGTAGGCGGTGTAGAGCATATAGTAACGATCGCCGAGGCGCGTAATGCGTGGGTCCTCCACGCCCCAGCGCTCGTACTCGTTCTCCGGCACCAGCACAGGCCTGTCGAGCCGGGAAAAGTGCACGCCGTCGGTGCTCACGGCATAGCCGAGGCGAGAGACGTTGTCGGCGGTGCCCTGGGCGCGATAGACGAGGTGGAACAGCCCCTCCTCGTAGACTACCGCCGCATTGAAGCAGGTGCGGTTCTCCCAGTCGTGGTAGCGCACGGTCGTCAGGATTGGGTTGGCAGGGTGGCGCTGCAACTGCATGGGTCATCCTCCGTTGGTCACACGTTTTCTGTCTGCATGGTCGTTCCTGCTCACGACCCTGGCTGCAAGGGCATCTTGCCACCAGCTTCGCGGAGTCTTCCTGCTTTCTCTTGCCGCCGATCGGAGAGCGGAGGCCAGTTGCTCAGCCTGATCAGGCGTCAGTAGAAACGATATCTCGTCCGAGGGGAACAGCCACATCTCTCGCGGGCCGGACTGGATGAGCGCAAAGCGAATGTCATCGTCATAGCCGTCTTCACGGTCAAGGATGTCAAAGTGAACCTGTATCGCCAGCGTATCGTCCACTCGTATGATCATCGTGGTGGCCTCCTGCTCATCTCTGGCATTGCGGACGAGTGTCACGTGGCAACAACACGACATCCCTTGCTCTCAGGCTCTCTGCTGGCGTGAACGCATGAGGTGGGTTCGCAACATCCCGCCATGCGCTCACCGCCTCTCATGCTTCCGGTCGCTTTGCATGTGACAGTGCTTGTACTTTTTCCCGCTAGCGCACCAGCAGGGCTCATTGCGCTGTGGTCTCACCGGCGGCGGGGCCGGCTCCACATCGCTCGGTCCCTTCAGCCGGGTGACCAGACGCTTTAGACCCGACTTTCCCTTGCCTTCGTCGTGCGCGCAAGCCTCCACCGGAGCCTGCTCTTCCGGCCGATGCCATTCGCGGTACAGACGCGCCAGGCGGTCGAGCACGTCGCCGCGGTCCCTCAGGTCAGGTCGGTGCAGGGCGCGCCGCAGGATAGCTTCGGCCCGCCTATAGTCCTCGGGACGATCTGGAGTATTGCAAAGGTAATACTGGTCCGACCAGCCGATGTACGCCCAACCCTCGTCGGGCAGGCGTTCGACCAGCGCCGCATAGACCGCTTCGGCCTCCTGGCGCCGCCCTAGGGCCCATAGCGACTCACCTTCACCGCGCCTGAGACTGAGGATGACGTCCGGCTCCGGGTCAGGAAAGAGGGCCAGAAACTCGCGAGCTATCCGCACGCGGTGCTCGTGGTAGGCGGGATCATCGAGGCCAGCGTTCCATAGCTCCAGGGACAGTTCGACGCCCCAGTCCGATGTGCGGTCATGCGCCAGGCCGTAGGCCTGATCGAAGGCTTCGACAGCACGGAGCTCGGGCCTGGCCAGGCCCTTGACGATCTCCCACGCTTCCAGCCAGCGGTCGCAGGCGGCTGTAGTCTTCCCCGCCCGCATCAGATGATGGCCTTCGTAGACCAGCTCCTCGATGCACTCGCGCGGCGTCACCACTCGCGGCGGCGTGTGCCCCGCCCGCACCAGCTCCCAGCGTTCGGCCTCGGCCTGCTCGAAGACATCGATCGCCCGCAGGGCAGCAGCGCCCTGCTCTTCGCCCACCTGATGGCGGATCGCCGCCCGCAGCGCGTCCAGCAGGAGCTTGTTCACCTCCGGGCTATCGCCTCCATCCTCGATCTGCATGACGAGAGCACTGAGGATGCCGTTCAGCTGGCGGAATCGAACCAGAGGCAGGCTGAGTCGCTCGATGGCCAGGCGTATCGGGTTCGCCTGAGCCACGCGTGCTCTATCACAACCCGTGGGCTGGGCAGAGGGTTTCCAGATCACTACGTGCCGTCTCCCTTGCTCGACATGTAACGCAACAGTCCGCCTGGATAGATCAGGCCGATTGCTGCGCGGGAACAGGCTCTCTCGCTGCTGCGTCGGCCTTCACGCCTCAGGGGAGCTCAGCCCGGCTCTCTTGGGCAGCCGCTGTGCCCACGCCCTCTCCGCCACCGTCATGCTTGCGCCTCCTCTGGCCTTGCCCGGGACATGGCTCAGGGAGAGCACCATGGTGTGCACGCATCGCCGAGAGGATTGAGCTTCAGGGACGTACGGGGGACTGCTCAGTGCACAAAGCCGTAAAGAAGAAGGCCCGCAGCCATAGCGCCACGACCCGTTCTCACTGGCGGAAGCGACGGGGATCGGTTCTGCGGATCGAAATACTATCGTGATACGCGAGGTCTCAGAGGCGTGGATGTGAAGATGCCAGGCCCTGGACTGCACCTGTGCCTTCCATGCACAGTGTCACGATTGCCTCCGGTTTGCCTCTTCTCTGGCCTGAGCCAAGGCTCGATCGCACAGAGACTCGCTGATCCAGAGGGTGGGTTGCGCTTTGATGTTCTGCACGAAGAGTTCGAACTCAGCCAGAGCCAGATGCTTGCGACGGAAGGCATCGAGAAGCAGCCCGATGGTGCCCTTCAGCGCAAGTCCCACGTGGCGGGCAGCTCTTCTGGCGTGGAGGTTGTCGATGAGCACCCAATCGGCGTTCAACTGCTGAGCCGACAGGATGACCTGCGCCTCACCAACATCGATGGCCTCAGCCCATGCTGGAAGTGAGGAGGAAGACGTATCGATATCGATGACTCGTATGTGCCCCTGCTGGACAAGATAGTCCACGGCTTGCGCCTCAGGCGCGGCGAGGCGCAAGCCGCTGACGACGGCCTCGTTATAGACCTCCCGCGGGATAATGACCTCGTCGTGTGGCTTGAGCAGCAAGCCAAGCTGCCCCAGCTTGCCCAAGGCGATGAGGGGGCCAGCGTTACTGACCACCCTCATGCCAGCTCCTCCCGAATCGTGTCTTCGTCGACCGCTGGGCGCAGCCCGTGCGCGATGGCGTATTCGGTCATCTCACGCAGGGAGACCGAAGCCATGCGAGCAGCTCTCCAGAGGGAAACGTTCCCCTTCCTGAAAAGGGCGAGGCTCTGCTCCTTCTTGACTTCCCGCAGGCCGATGCGGATCAACTCATCCAGGCTGTCTCGATAGGGCCCAAGCTGTGCGGAGAGATCGTCAGGGATGGTAATGGTAACAGTTACTGTACTCATCTGCGCCTTCCTCCACGTTTGGCCCATACTCCTATGATAGCACGGCTTAAGGGCGAAGGCAAGGACATCAATTGTCGGCTCGCCGGTGCTATGGGCCTACGATAGGCCTCGAGAAGAGCAGCGTGCCCGTTTCATTGTCGTGGATGGTGCAGAATTCTGGCGCTCCTATTGCAGGGATCCAGCCATAGATATGGGAGCGGCCGTGGGTTCAGGAGCGATAGTGCTTGCACCATCCGGAGCGCACCGGCACCGATCCTCCGCGCCGAGGGAGAGTGGGCTCTGGCTCGCGCGTATCTGCTGGATCTGCCCATTGCGCAGAACGCAGGCGTAGGCGTCGCGGAACACCGCTCGCCCGCAGCGGCAGGCGCCGGGCCAGGAGGATCCATCGCCCCTGCGCGCCTCGGCATCGCGAAAGCCCACGATTCGGCCGCAGGCGGAGGGCCGCACTTCAACGCGCGAGCGCCGGATGGCGGCGTCGGCAACGCGGCTCATGGCCTCGCGCTCCAGCCGCTCCGCCCGCTGATCACCCGTCTAGCCCAGCAGGGCTTGAGCCGGCTGCCCGGCAGTTGCGAGCACCAGGAGCACCACAGGGCTCACGAACCCGAGGATAAGCCCAAGCCGGCTATGCATCTCGCTGCTCCTTCCGGCAGCGCCGCCGGATACTCTCGGCATGCTGCCTCAACTTTCAGACGACCGGAGCGGAAGGGTGTTCCCCATCAATACGCCCGTTGCCGCGCCTCAGCGAATTCTTGCTCCGAGACGCGCCGCACCTCTCCGTTCTCGCGCCTGATCAGCACATAGACCGCGTGCGGCTGGGCCCAACCACGAGCAGGGTCGTGCCGAAGAGGCCATGCTCCCAGTCGGTGAAATCGCATGTCGGCATAACCGGTGTGGCCCTCTCAACCAATTTGCCTGCCCGCTCCAGCGCCTGCAGTATTCTGGGGTCGGACCTCGGGTCCGGCCGCTCACCGACAGAGTTGGCCTCGATGCGTACATAGTCGAGCCGTGCACCAGGCAACACACCCGGCAGCAGCATGATAGCCACGCCGTCGAAGCTCAGCGAAGAGAGAGGGCTCCAGAAAGCACCACTGTAGATGGGCTTCTTGTCCACACAGACGACGAAGGGTATGCCCGCGCCGCTCACCGGCACCTTGAGCTGGCCGAGCCTCTCCATCGCCGACGGAGTCAGAGTGATCTGGTGCGCCCCGCTGACGTAGGCGACGATGTCCTCAGTCGAGAGGATTGGCTCGTCCTCCAGCTTCAGGGTGCCCAGCTCGGCCTGGGCCACCTCGGCAGGCGACAGTTTCTCGGCGAGCAGGTAGATGGCGAACCCCTCGCTGGCCGGGGTAGCGGGTCCGGCGCAGGCCGCCAACAGGGTAGCCATCAGAACAAGTGTAGAAAGCCTCTTCATCGCGTCCCTCTTTCGTCACCTGCGGCATTGCCCTCCAGTGCAGGCGCCATTCGCCGCCTGCACACGCGAGCTCCATCACAATCCCATCCGCTCCCGCAACTGGCAGAATTCGGCGCGGTGTAGCCGCAGCAAGCACTGCTCGCCCCGCACCCAGATCTCGCAGGCGGCCAGCATTCAAGGCGCGGCATCGGCGGGCACGTAGGCCACCGCCCTGATCACCTGGCTCCCGTTGGCGAACTCTACCTCGCCCGTGAAGACATAGTAAGGGCGGAGCTGGTCCTGCACCTCTGCCGACGCGTAGCAGCACTCGCGATAGCCCAGCGCGACGTCGGTAATCGTAAAGCGCTCGTAGGCGGGTCCTGTCGTCAGCCCCTCACAGTCAAGGTAGGCTGGCCCATACGTCTGCAGCTCCTGCCAGGCCTGCTGCACCGGCTTGAGCGGCACTGGCGCGCCTTTCACCACCTCGTGGCGCAGGTACCCCAGCGACTCCACCTCGCCCAGCGAGTTCAGGCGCACCTGCAGGCCACCGCTCATGCTCCACTGGCTGCCGACCGGCACCCCGTCCAGGCGGCGACGGAAGCGCACCTCCCAGCCGAGCCCATCCACTCCCGGCCATGCCTGTGCGTCGCCGGTACAGTCGGCGGGCAGGAGGCCCCGCGCCGAGAGCCAGGCCCGCACCGCCGCCACGGCCTCATCCGCCGTCTGCGGGGCGCCGGCAGGCTGCACGGGCGGATGCGAGCAGGTGTAGGCGATGCTGCCGTACACGTCGAGCAGCGAGTTGCGCTCCGCGCCGGTCCACGTCCAGGCCGGCTGGGCGGCGCTCCTGCTCTCGCCGCTGGGATCGCCTGTGAACCCCAAGGCCGCGGCCACTTGGCGCGCCCACGCCTCATCCGGCACGGGCCCCTGCACCACTGCATAGATGGGCGCCTCCACAGGCAGGTCTGTGGGCAGGCCGCTGGCCAGCGCGTAGCTGCCGGTGCGCGAGCGGGCATAGGGCGTGGCGTCGGCGGGTATAGTGCAGCGGGCGATCTCCTGGCGCACCGACTCGTAGAGCGCGGCGTCGACGTACGGCCTGGCCGTCTCCAGGAGGTAGTATTCCAGTTGGTGGTCCAGGTCCTGCAGGGTTTCGGGCTCGGGCTGATCCTGTCCTTTGGCGCCAATCCTGCCCCGCGCCTCGATCCGCCCGCCACACACGCGCAGGCTCTCCGGTCCCCCGCTCAGGTATCTGGCATCGCCGATCCAGGTGACGACAAAGCCACCGTAGCCGGACCCACACGGGCAGCGCGGTGGCTCGTCCGTCGGCGGGTAGCCGCCGGTGAACAGCGCTGCGAACACCCGGCCGGTCTGTTCCGGCGATAGCTCCCAGGCAGGGTTGGCGCTGTCGCCGGAGAGGTCGAGCTCCACGCGTGCCCGGGTGCGCTCGATCCCTGTCGCAGGCGAGGGCGTAACGATCGCAGTTGGCGTCGCGGCGGCTTGGCGGCTGCAGGCAGCCAGCAGAGCGATGGCAACGGCGAAGGCCAGAAACAGGCCCGTCGCGGTCGCAGCCCGGCTCCGGCACCGACTACTGGTGCACAATGGCCTCATGGCTACGTCCTCCTTTCATCGGTGCAGGGCGGGCCCGGCGTGCCGGGCACGATGGTCGCCGGCCAAGCCGGCAGAGCACACCTGTCAAGACGCCGCCACAGACGTGGCATGCGATCAGACAACGCGCCGCCAACGTCAGGCGCATGGGCCTCACTGCCATCTCCTTCGCGCTGCCTGCCATCTCAGCTCCGGCCTACCACTGCTCCTGCCAGGTGCGGCCGCCGTCGGTCGTCCTGAGCAGCCGCCCCTCGCAGACCGCCCAGCCGGACTGCTCACTCACAAAATCGAGCACGGTGGCGCCCTTGAAGGAGCCATCGGCTGGGACCTGGTTCCAGGTGTGCCCCCCGTCTTGGGTGGCGTAGAGCCTGGCCCCGTCGCTGGCCCAGCCACGGTTGGCGTCGAGCCAGCTCCATACAAGGCTGCTGCCCGTGGTCGGCGGCAAAGCCGCACCCGGCGCCCAGGTGGCCCCGCCGTCGCGCGTGCTGTAGAAGACGGTATCGATCCCCTTGGCGTGGAACTGCACCGGCAGCACGCCCGCCTCCGCGCCGAAGAAGATGGGCGGCTGGGTGAGCGCCGCGCCGCCAGCCGGCGAGCAGCACGTGGGGGCAGGCGGGGCCTGCGGCTGCCAGGTCGCACCGCCGTCGCTCGAAGCGTAGAGCCAGATGCTGTCGCTGCGTGCATTGCCGGTAAGCCAGCCGTGCTGCGCGTCGACGAAGCGCAGGCCGAACTTGGAGCCCGTGAAGGGCAGCCCGGATGCGGGCACGGGGCCCGCCTCGCGGTCCACGGGCTTGTAGCCCGCGCCCACGAGCGCCCAGGTGGCGCCGCCGTCGCCGGTGCGGTAGAGCACGACGTCCTGCAGGCCTGCGTTCCCGCCAAAGAGTGAGGCCAGGAGCCAGCCGTGCTGCGCATCGGCGAAGGTGAGGGCGAGCACTTGGGGATACCAGGTGACGGCGCGCCCCTCGGCGCCATTGGTGTCGACGGTGGCGGACTGCCAGGCCTGGCCGCCGTCGGCCGTGCGGTAGAGGATGATCTTGCCCTGGCGCTGGGGCACGGCGAGCCAGGCCGTGTCGGCGCCCCAGAAGGCGGCGTTGATAGGCATGCCGTTCAGGCTCTCGACGGCCACACCGGCCGCGCTGGGAGGGGTCACATCCTGCCAATGGGCGCCGCCATCCGTGGTGCGCTGGATCGACCCGACGCCGGTTGCCCAGCCGCGCTCGGCATCGGCCATCTGGAGTCCGGTCAGCTCGCGGCCCGGCGCGGCGGGCGCGATGCCGCGCGCCACCCGGCCCTCGCCAGTGGGGTCATTGTACTCCAGCGTGACGTCGTCGAGCCAGCTCGGGCGGAAGGCCTTGGCCACTGAGGCCGCGATGGGGCGACCGGCCTGCGCCGCGAGGTCGCGCACGAACAGCGTGACCTGGCGCCGGCTCTCCCAGAACGTCTGACCGGGGTCGACGGCCAGCGTGATAGGGACGTTGGAGTAGGCGAGCAGGCCGGTGTTCGGGTTCAGCGCATAGTCGCCCATGGGCAGCGTGGCCACGTCGTAGGCGGTCACCCGCCACGAGGCGACGTCGATGCGCGCGAACTCGTACTCGAACGGCCCGCGCATGACCCGAGCCCAGAACACCCGCCCATCGTCGGCCCAGCCGTAGGGCGAGACGGAGGCCGAGTGCAGCGCCGCGGGCGCCTGGCCGCTGAGCTGCTCGACGGCGAACTGCTGCGTGGGCTCGCCCGAGGGGTCCACGAAGACGAGGGTGTTCGAGACCTTGGACGACTTGGGGGCGGCGATGGCGATCGCACGCTCGCCCGGCGCCACACGAAAGTCGAGGCCCTGGGCCGCGTAGAGCCTGGTCCCTTGCCCCTGCGCATCGTAGCGCCAGAGCTCGTCGGTCCAGTCCTCGTCGGGGTAGCCGTCGTAGCCAATGCGCCGGATGATGTACAGGTGGCCATCGTGGTACTCAGCCGCGTGATAGTGCAGCAGGTAGACGTCGGGCACGGCGATGCTGAGCTGAAGCGCGCCCGTCTGTTGCTCCCACACAGAGACCTCGCACAGCCTGGGATCGCGCGCGCTGATCGCCATGCGCATCTCATAGCCACCCCAGGCCCGGGCCTGCGGGGGCGGGGCCGGTGTAGGCTTGGCCGGCGGAGGGGTGGCGGATGCTGTCGCCTGAGGGGTGTCCGTCGGTGGCATGCGAGCCGGCGCGAGAGTGGCGCGGGGCGCCTTCGTGGCGCCTGCAGGCAGGGGCGTCGCCGGCGAAGCGCCGGGCGCAGCCCGCAGTGCCATGCAGCCGGCCGGCAACGTGACGAGGAGCAGTGCCAGGATCAAGAGCTTCTTCATCATGCCTCAACTCCTTTCTGCCGCCCAGAGGCTTTCCATCCACTCTCAATGGAGCTGCTGCCAGCTCCGCCCGCCGTCCTCGGTGTGGTAGAGCGCCGCGCCGCTGCGCAGCCAGCCATGCCGGGCGTCGGCGAATTGGAGCGAGTCGAGCCAGGGCGCCCGCCAGTCGCAGGGCATGGGGCCGAGGCGATATTCGCTCCAGGTCAGGCCGCCGTCGGCGCTGTGCATCAGGACACGGACCGGGTCGGCGTCACCCAGGCAGGGGCCACCGGTGGAGAGCCATGCCATGCCATCTGGGAGCAGGGCGAACTGCTGCACCGGGCGCCCGAGCGGGACCTCCGCCCAGGTGTGGCCACCATCGGCGGTCGCGAAGAGCCGGTCGCCGCGCACCTCCCAGCCGCGCTCCCTGGTCACAAAGGCCAGGCTGCGCGTGTGGGCCGCCACGCCGTCCACTGGCGCAAGGGTCGCCCCGCCGTCGTCGGTGCGCAGGAGGTAACCCGCCTCGGTGACAATGTAGCCGGTCCCGTGGTCCGCGAACGAGACGGCGACGTAGCCATCGCTGGAGGGGCCAGCAGCGCCGGCCGGCACCCAGGTGGCGCCGCCATCACTGGTGCGGTAGAGTGATGCAGCCGGGGTACCACCACAAGCGATCGTCGCCCAGCCGTGCTCGCGGTCCACAAAGCTGAGCGCGGTGACCTGCAGTGCCAGGCTGCAGTCGCCGCGCAGTTCCCCCACCTGCGCCCAGTTGCGGCCGGCATCACTCGTAGCCAGGATGGTAGCCCGCTCGTCCACGCCGACGCCCGAGCCATCGGCAAAGAAGCGCATGGGGCCGCTGGGCCAGGGTGCGGGCGCCGGCGCACCATACACGTGGCGCCAGGTCGCGCCGCCGTCGTCGGTGCGCAGGAGGGCATTGCGGCCGTCGTTGTGCCGCTCGGCGATCACGAACCCCTGCTGCGGCGAGAGGAGCTGCGGGGCGCGCGCCGTCTCGCCCTCCTCGACCAGGCCCAGGTTGCGCCAGGTGCGCCCGCCGTCGTCGGTGGCGCTCAGCACGCCCCAGCCGGCCAGCCAGCCGTGCGCGCCGTCGATGAAGACCAGGTCAGGCACGCCATAGCGCCAGTAGGGAGGGTCATCGGTCAGCAGCTCCCAGCTCTGGCCGCCGTCGCCGGTGCGGTAGAGGCGGCGCCAGGTGTAGTGATCGCCGCCGTTCGAGGTGCAAAAAGCCCAGGCGGTCTGGCTGTCGAGGGCGAAATAGGCGCCGGCGAAGGGGGCCTGGCCACCGCAGAAGGGGTAGCCACGCTCGCCGTGCGCGGCCACGACGAGCTCTGGCGGAGGCAGGCGGGGTGCAGCGCCCTCGGGCTTGCTTTCGGCGCGCTGCCAGCTCTGGCCGCCGTCGGCCGTCAGCAGGTGGCTCGCCTCGGTCTCGACCCAGGCGGCCAGCGGCGAGGTGGCACCCATAGCCAGGATGCGGGCCGGCGCCTCCGCCTGACGACGCCAGGTGGCGCCGCCGTCGGCGGTGGCCAGGATGGTGGCGCCCAGGGCCAGCCAGCCGTGCGCAGCGTCGGCAAAGGCGTAGGCACGGATCAGGCGGGCGCCCTCGGGGTCCGGCAGGCGCTGCACGGTGGGCGTGATGACCTGCGCCACGGTCACAGTGGGCACAGGAGTCGGCGTGGGCTGTGGCGGGGCCGGCGAGAGGACGGGGACGGCCGCCGCCCCCCGGCACTGCACCGCGTCGAGCCGCTGCGCCAGCCGCGCCGCATAGCCCAAGAGCGCACGCTCGCCATCGGGCAGGGCCAGGCGCACCTCGACCAGGCTGCGGCAGACCTGGAAGTAGAGCCGCACCGGCTGCTCGCCGCTCGCCGGGAAGACGATCGCCTGCCGGCCGAGCCCCGGCACGGGCACCCCCTCCAGACCGCTGGCCATCCCCGCTGCAGTGACGAGCTGGCGGTAGGTCTGCTGCAGCCGCGCCGCGTCATCATAGGCGTAGACCTGCACCTGCCCACAGCTCGTCTGAGCCCCCTCCTGCTCGAGCGTGAGCCCCGCCGCGGCCTCTGGCGGCGTGTATTTGTCACGCATGTACTCGGGGATGGCCGTGTCGACCTGGCCGGCCTGCACGCCTTCCGGCAGGTCGCCGGGCTGGAAGAGCAGCTCCGCGGGCCACGGCCAGGCGGCGGCGGGAAGGAGCTCACCGGTTGGCGTTGCCGGCGCGACGGTAGGCGGCAGCGGCCCCGTGCGCACGGGCGGTGGAGGCACGCCGGCCAGCTCGCAGAGAGCGGCCAGCGCCTCTTCACTCCGGGTGGGGACGAGGAGGGTGTAGCGCTCGCGGCCGAGGTAGACGGACACGAGGCCCGGCTCGTGCTCTTGATCCAGCGGGATGAGGGCGGAGGTGTACGCGCCATGCACCCCCGCCTGTAAGCCCGGCTCGGCAAAGACGACCTCGACGGCCGCCTGCTCCTGCGTGCAGCGGGCGGCGTCTTCCCAGGGGAAGGCCAGCGCGGCGACCTCATCGCGGGCCTGCGACACGAGCTGCGCGGCCTGCTCGCCGATCGAGCGAAAGCGCGGCGACTGCGGCTCGACAGCCGTGGCCTGGCCGTGGTCGTAGATGACGATGCGCGTGGGTGAGGGCGCGCTCCGGCATGCGCACCCTGCCGGCACTACGGCCAGCAGGGTCAGCGCCAGCGCGAGGGCGGCCGGGGCCAATCGCGTCAGCTTCATCGCCACCTCCTGCGTGTTGCGTGCGGATGTCTGCCGTCCCTATGGGGATGCGCCAGATGGTTGTCTGCGAATTGAAGACGCGCGCAGCGCGCACTGGGTTCCAGCGTGCACCTGCGGATTCCCCTCCATGCCGAGCTGGGTCCACACTCCGCCCACACGCCAACGCCTCGCGCGACCCGAGCTCGCGGGAACCCGGTCATCCCCTCTGCGGCCTCAGCCTGCCCACGATCCAATCCAGGCCAGCGATCACCAGGCAAGAGAGCAGGTAAAAGTAGATGGGACTGGCTATGACGAAGAACCAAGGCACCCCTCGCGTCACATCCAGCCCGAGGAGCCTCAAGGGCCACAACAGCAGGGCAAGCGGGACCAGCAAATACATCCATAGCACCCAGAGAGGCAGGGGCCGCAACAGATCGTAGAGCGCGGGCTTGGGAGGCGGATTCGGCACATCGTCGACAAAGACCCACGTCTGAATGTGGCCCCCGATCGCGATAGCGATCAAGACGGCGAACAGAAGGAGCTTTCTCCAATCCGGCCGTAGTGCACGGTTCATCTGCGCCGTTCTCCTTTCCGCTACGCTGCGCAGCTTCCACCGGTACTAGCCTGCGAGTACCTCAGGGTTCGCTGAACCCTGTCCCAAGTCGAGAAACTCGGCGTCAGCAACGCCCAAGCCGTGCCGGGTCTTGCGCTCCGCCGCTCACCGGCACAAGCCTTCGGGGGATTGGCGGGTTGGCGACGCGGGCTGCCCCGCGGGGCGGCCCGCGTCGCCAACCCGCCAATCCCCCCTTGGAGTTCCATACCGGGCAGGAGCGAAGCGTGCAACCCGGTCTTTACCCAAGACTGCTGGTCAAGTTTCTCAACAGCAGCATGGCCTTGCCGGTGGAGCGCGAGGGAGCGCAGCCCACGTAGAGCAGGCCGGCGTTGGGGTCGTAGGCGATGCCGTGGGGCGTGGCCTGCGCGCCGCCGCAGGCGAGCTGGCCGGCCAGCAGCAACACAGCAACCGCTGCTACGGGCCAGCGCTGCCATCTCGATTTTGCTCCATCGTATCTCGGCATCTCAAGTCTCCAGAACCAGGTCGGGACCGCAGGACTCCGCTCTCCTCAGTATGGCTCGAAGCTGTGCAGCATCTGGTCGAACCAGGGGATGGCTGTGGCATCGCACTGGTCAGGGCCGGCGACCTCGAAAGTGAGCATGTAGAGCTGTTTGCCCGCGATAAGGCGCACTGCCTGAGCGCGCTGGGTGCTGCACGGTTCTTGTTTGGGGTCGCTGTAGCCATAGGCGACGAGCGCCGCCGGGAACCCGTTGATGGTGAACTCCCGGATCTCGCTCATGTCGAAGAGGCCCGGATTCTGGCTGATAGTCGCCAGAAAGACGGCGGGCCGAGCGACACGTTCATCGCTGCCGACGAGCGCCTCCCGCTTTGCTACTCGTACCGCATAGGTCGTCTGGTTGTCGGTGAGGGTGAAGGTGGTCTGCCCGGACTGGTCGGTGGCGATGGTGGCGCCGGCGGGGTAGTGCAGGCGGTAGCGTTGCTCCGTGTCTTCGTAGGTGGGCCATCTGCTGACATCGGGCCGCGGCGGGGCGGGGGTGGGCGCAGGGATCGTCGCCTGGCATCTCCCCTCGATACGCAACGCCTGCTGCCAGATATCGTCCGGGATCTCGGCGGGGACCGGCTCGGGGGAGAAGCGAATCGAATCCAGCACGCGCCGCACATCCGGGAGCGCTGCGACCGGGCGCCCGTTTTCGGAGTAGCAGGCGATCCAGCACCACAGCCGGTAAAAATGTGCGCCGTCGCCAAAGAACACCGCGAGTCGCTTGGGCGCAGTCTGCGGTTGGTCGACGATCACGATGGCCGGGCGCCCGCCCACTGTGGCGTTGGGCACCATCACCGGCGCGAAGCGGCTTGCGCTGACACGGTTCATCTTTTCAAGCCACGCCGTCAGGTCGGGCTCGGATGCCAACCATGCGTCCAGCCAGATACTGCCCGGGGGGCCGAGGAATTCCCAGCCGGCCACTTGCCCCGCTGCATCTCTGGGTTTGTCAAGTCTTAACCTGGGCGAGTACTTGCGACTCGCGGGGTACTCCAGGGCAAAGCCATAGTCGAGGTCTTCGAAGCACAGCCATGCCGCTGCCGCCAGGGGGCAGGGGCGCAGTCGCGCGCATACACTCTGCCGTCTCCGCGCGTATACTCACGGCACTACTGCCCTGCCACCGGGGCGGGTGGGCAGAGGGCAACGGCAGCGGTGGGCACGAGTGTGGGGGTGGCCATCGGCGTTGCCGTGGGCGCCGTGGCCGCCGAAGCCCCCGCCGCTGCGGCGGTAGCCTCGGAGGTCGCCCCCGGCGCCGTGCAGGCCGACAGGGCCAGCACGAGCGTCGCCGTTCGCCCAGGTCCAGACCCACACCTTGTCCAGAAGCAGGCTGTCGGGGACGGAAGACGGCACCCACAGGGCAAAACTGGCCGCTCTCTGCGCTGCGAACAAACGCACTTCCCATCCAGGAAAGACGCCTACTCTGCCCCCAGGGTTCCCTTGGGGCTGCCATACAACCAGTCCCTTAGCCGGCGACGGGCCTCAGCCAGCCGCCGCCCGACCACGGCCGGCCTTGCGCCGGTGACCTGGGCGATCTCCTCGTAGTTCAGGCCCTGCACATCGGCCAGGACCAGCACCACCCGAGACTCGAACGGCAGACTGCCAATGCCGGCCTCGATGGCCTGCACCAGGTCCGGGTCCAGGGATGTCTCTCCAGGACCCCCAAGGCTACTGCCACCCTGACCACGGGTGCCGAGCGGGACAGGCGAGCCTCGCCGGCTCACACGAGCGCGCCGACGGCAGGCATCGACGACCCAGCGCAGCAACCAGACCTCGAACGGCGCGCCCCGCAGCGCCTGCAACGCGCCGTGGGCCTTCAGGAGCGCCTCCTCCAGCGTATCCCCCGCCGCATCGGCGTGCCCGAGCAGGCGGTAGGCGACGTTGAAGGCCATACCCTGGTGCATGGACACGAGCTGATCGAAGCTCTGGCCATCGCCCTCATAGGCAGTCACGATCAGCACCTGTTCGTCCATGGCTCGCTAACGGATCCCGAGCCGGCGCAAGAGATCGTAGAGGAGCGGCGAGAGGAGCAGCAGAAGCACGATGAGGAGCACGGGCAGGGCATCGGCCCAGTGCCGTCCGTTCTTCCACCCCGTGGCGGCCGTCGTCACCGCTTCCATGGGCGCCGCCTCCTGTTCCCTTGGCGGGAGCGAGTCCAACTGCATATAGCTTCGCATGAGTCCTCTGATACTATCCTTCAGGGTGCTCCGAGGTTCGCAACTCGCGAGCAGGCGCCGCCCGGACAGCGAGCAGAAGAACCTCGGGCCAGGATGCAGCGTGGAAGAAGCGGCCCGAGTGTTCTGTGCAGACCCTGCGCGCTGCTTCAGACCGTGATGATCGTTAGGCGACCAGCCTGCCGTCTTGGAGCCGCACAGACCGGTCGGCCTGCTGCGCCAACGCCTCGCTGTGAGTGACGAGCACCACGCTCACGCCCTGCTCGCGGTTCAGGCGCCGCAGCAATGCGACGACCTCCGCCCCCGCATGGCTATCCAGGTTGCCGGTGGGCTCGTCGGCCAGGATCAGCCTGGGCGTGTTGATCAGCGCCCGCGCGATGGCCACCCGCTGCTGCTCGCCGCCGCTGAGCTGCCCCGGCAGGTGCTGCGCTCGCTCCGCCAGCCCCACCATGCCCAGCAGCGCCTGCGCCTTCTCGCGCAGGTTGAACCCCAGCCCCCGCTGATAGGGGATCAGCGGCAGCATCACGTTCTCCAGCGCCGTCAGCACCGGGATCAGGTTGAAGACCTGGAAGACGAAGCCAATGCGCTCGCGGCGAAAGTCGGCCAGCCGGTCGCCGCGCAGCGCCCGTGTGTCCACACCATCCACCATGATGCGCCCGGACGTCGGCGTATCCAGCGTGCCGATCAGGTTGAGCAGGGTGGACTTGCCCGAGCCCGACGGCCCGGTGATGGCCAGGAATTCCCCGATCCGCACTTGCAGGTCCACACCATCCAGCGCACGCACCGTTGCCCCGTCGCCATACACCTTGCTCACAGCCTCCGCCTGCACGATCAACCCGTCCGCCATCATCCCCCGCCTCCGAGTTCCATCACAAGGTGGTACACCAACGCCGCGGCCCTGGCCAGGGGCTCGGCCCGCAGGGTCTCCGCCGTGTCGTACGGCAGGCCGGCCAGGCCGTTCCCCTCGCCACAGATGACGACGGCCGGCAGCCCCTCATAGAGGAAGGCTTGGTAGTCCGTTGCACACGGGTACGATGCCGCAGTGGCCGGATAGCCCAGCGCATCCCCAACAGCCAACACACGCTGCACGAGCTCCGGCGGGCTCTCGCCCAGGCCCGCCGCCCCCTGTAGCTCGCCCTCGATGCGCGCCAGGAGCTGCCCGTCGCCGAGATCGAGCGTGCGCACCTGCTCGCCCCGTAGGAAGAACTGGCCCTCTTGGCGGAGGCGCTCCCGCTCAACCGCCGTCAGCGGCGCCCCCTCCGCGCCGGGCGCATCCAGGTCGTGGCCGATCAGCAGCCGCCGCCAGGCGCCGGCGCGCTCCACGTCGAGCACGGCCAGCACGCGATGCACTTCGATGTCGTGCGCCTGGGCATAGGCGACGGAGCCCTCATAGCCCGTGCTGGTGCCGGCCAGCACCAGGAGGCGCACGGTGACGGGCGAGCCCGTCTTGGCGAGCACCCTGGCCAGCTCTAGCAGCACGCCGACGCCCGAGGCGCTGCCGTCGGCGCCCGGGCTCCCGGGGGCGCTGTCATAGTGGGCTACCAGCCAGATCTCCTGCTCCGGCCGCTCTCGGGCCCGAAGCTCCGCCACGATGTTCTCCGCCACAGGGATACGGACGCTGGTCCCCTCCTGGCGCAACAGGCGCTCGAAAGCTGCACGGTCTTTCGGCCAGATGCTCAGCGCGCCCTGGAAGGGCGCCGGCAGGCCGTAATGCTCGACGAGAGCACGCAAGGCGGCGTTCGGCTGGGCATCGTCGTTGAAGCTCTCCTCCACGACGACGATCTTGCCCTGGAGCTGCCCTGCGGGTGGCCATGGCTCGCCCGGCGCGATGAGGGCGACTGGCGCAGAGATGGGCATCCACGCCTGCAGGCCCTGGAAGGGAACGGCGAGGCCGCGCACCGCGCCCGCCTGGTCCTGGGGCACGCTGAAGAGCAGGCTGCCGTCGGCGCCGTACAGGCTCGCCGCCCGCAGCGGGAAGGGCTCGTGCTGCACCTGCCAGCCGTAGGAGGCCAGGGTATTGGCGATATAGTCAGCAGCCCTGCCCTCGGCCTCGTTGCCCAGCGCCCGCGGCCCGAGTGCGGCCAGCGTCCGTGCGTGCGCGAGCGCTTGCTCGCCCGAGACCGCCCGCTCCGCCGCATGGGGCGTGGGCGCCGGCGCTCGCCCCAGGCCCAGCCCCTCGCGCAGCGCCCTCTCGGGGCCGCCCCAGATGGCCGAGCCCGCCAGGAGGGCGGTCACGAGCAGGCCGGCGACCGCCCCGGCCCAGCGCCACGCCGCATGGATCCGCCCCGTGGCGACCTGGCGGCTCTCCGGGCCGGCCAGGACCGCGGCGGGCATGAGCCGGCTCGCCTGCTGTGCCGGGTAGGCCGCCGCCAGGGCGCCCAGGGCTATTGCGCCCATGAGGCCCAGCCCCGCCGCCAGCCAGACGTAGGGCGGCAACGCGCCCGCCAGGCGCCAGAAGAGGCCCAGGCCGCCAACCCCACCCGCCAGCCCACCGAGGGCTCCGATCAGCGCGCCTTCCAGCAGGACCGCCGCCCCGACCTGGCGCGGCCGCCAGCCAACGGCGGCGAGCAGGCCGAACTCCCGCGCGCGCTCCAAAACGCCCGTGAGCAGGCCCTCGGTGATGGCCAGCACGCCCATGGCGAGGGCCGTGATCACCATGATATAGTGGTAAGGCCGGATGCTCAGCGCCACGTACTGGCCCAGCAGGGTGACGCGCAACATGCCCTGGAGCTGCACCACAACGCCGGCGAGAACCACGGCCAGGGCCACGCCCGCGGCGGCGATGAGCACCGTGAGCAGGGTGCGCGCCTGCCGGCGCCACAACTGGCGACAGGCCAGCCCGAGCAGGCTGATCGGCAGGGCCAGCCTGCCGCTGCGACCGGCGGGAGCCACTTCGCCCCAGCGCAGCGCCAGGTTGGGCGGCTGCTGCGCGGCGCGCACCGCCGGGTACAGCGCGGCCACGGCGTAGAGGGCGGGCGCAACAAGTGAGACGGCGGCGATCACCGGCCAGGCCGGCTGCAGGCCCAGCGAGCGCACCAGGACCAGCGACAGGAGGCCCGCCATGACCGCCGCCAGCGCGCCCAAGAGCAGCACCTCGCCGAGCACATAGGCGAGCACGTGGCGCGAGCGCCAGCCCGTGGCCTTGAGCAGGCCGATCTCTCCCTGCCGGGTGAGCAGCGAGAGCTGGGCCGTGTTGCCGATGTAGAGGGCGGCGGCGACGAGCAGGCAGCCGAGCAACGTGAGGTTGGCGGCGTTGATGCCGCCGGTGACCTGGGCGGCGCTGCCCAGCGTGGTCCATTGCTCTTCGACGTAGCCCAGGCCAGGCACCTGCACCAGTACCTGCCGCGGCGACGACCCGGCCACGACGTCCACGTGCAAGCCGGTGCGCTCCATGATCTCGCGGGCCACCTGCTCCACCCTGGCCACGTTCTCCGGCGTGTAGCCGCTCACGCCGGCCACGCGCACGCGGATGGCGTCGATGCAGGCTTCGCCACGGAAGAACTCGGCCGCTTCCAGCGTGGTCAGCGCCAGGGGCGGGCGGGGGATAAAGCCGGCGGGGTTCAGGTCGGGGGTGAGCGTGCGCGGCTCGACCGGCCGGCCTGCCTCGTCGTAACGCAGGGTGGCCAGCGGCGGCTCGTAGATGCCCAGCGGCACGTAGGCCAGAGGGTCCTGCGCGCCGCCCAGGCGGGCGAAATCGTAGCTGCCGCACACGGCAAAGACGAAGGGCGGCGGCTCGTAGGCGCTGAGCGGCCGGAAGACCCGGGCATCGCCGGGTACGTCCACCGACGGCCTGGCCACCCCGCTGCTGGGGATGAAGGTCTCGATCTGCGGTGCGATCTGCTCCCCCCAAGTGCCCTGGGCTATGGCACTCAGAGCCAGACCGCTTACACCCGCCGGATGCACGCCTGCCTCATAGCGCACGGGCCCGGGGTACAGCAGGACGTTGCGGCCCGTGGCCACAAAGCTTCCGTACGGGCCCAACTCCACTGGCTGGCCTGGTCTGAAGGTGAGCGCATGGTGCTCCAGGGGTCGGATGAGACCTTCCAGAGCGACCTCTTGCTGCAGTACAGTCTGTGTCTGATCGGCAGCGAAGAGAGCCTCTACTTGCTGGCGAGCCTTTTGCCAGGATTCCTCAGTCTGGGCCTTCTGCAATGAAGTCAGCACATCGGTGTTCCGCAGAGGCACCGCTTGCACGTTCAAGGCGACCTCGAGGCCCAGAAAGGCGTTCTCGCTCACCAAGAGAGGGATTTCGATCGCCTTCCGCCGAAACGTCTGGTCGTAAGCCTCCTGCAACGGCGCGTCATCTGGGAGGTATTCGCCGCTCGCTGCCCTATCCAGGCCCACTAGCTTGGCCTCTTCACCCGGATCGATACCGGCCACCAATGTCCAAAGGACCGGCAGGTCGCCCACGGTTGCCCGGCAGTTGCCTTTGCCAAAGGAACCGTAGCTCAGGTTCCTCACTCCATCCATAAGAAGCGGGCGGGCCGAACCATCCCCACCCACAGAGGAGAGGGCAAAGTAGCCCACCTGCCGCTGCAAGAGCGCATCACTCGGGGCCGTCTCGGCGACGCGCACCTCGGCACGATACAGCAATCCGGGCTGGGCCGTGAGCTCCACGTCCACGCCGCCAGTGTCGTTGCGCAGGAAGCCGATGGTGGCGACCGGTGCGGCCACCTCGACGCCGTCTAGCGCCTTGATGGTCTGGTACTGTTGCCGCGTGATGCCGCCCTGGGGCGTCCCCAGATAGTTGCCCTCCACCAGGCCCAGCCGCCGCTCTGTCTCCGAGGCGGCCTGGGGTGGCCGTACCAAGAGATCGTAGGCGCCGCGCCAGTGCTCCGACACCCTGGCCGTTGCCGTCACCTCCAGCGTCTGCGCCGCGGCGGCGAAGGTGGAGAGGCCGGCGCAGATGATCAGGAGGCCGGCGAAGCGGAGCCACAATGTGCTCTGGCGCCGCCACACATCGCCAAGTGCCATGCCAAGCAACTGCATACTACTCTCCACCTCGCTTCACCGAAGTAGCAGCGTACCCTCGGTTCCATCCGCTACCGCGGCCCCATCAATGTATCGCTGGCTTCCAGGACGTGGCATCTCACATCCACCATCGCGGACACAAGAAGCCGCCTGGCTTCGCCAGGCAGCAGTCGCCAGGAGACGCGCCTGAGCCGCCCCTGCCCCGAACGCGCGTCGGCAGCGGCTCCGGGGCGGCTCAGGCACACCGATGCCCTACGTTCTAGTTATAGTACACCAGCGTAGAGTCATAGCCCGTGCTTTGGAGACTGCTCGCCTGCCAGCTTTGGGTAAAGTCCGCCGATGTGCAGCCGCCGAACGTGTGGCTGACGTTGATGGAACTGCCCACGTTGGACCACGAGGTACCGGTACGATCGCCATAGGAGACGTAGACGCTGTAGCTTCCGCTCCCGCCAGAGAGGTACGCGGTCCAGGAAGCCGTGGCCGGGCAGTTCGGGGGAACGGCACTCGATACTGCCTGTGTCGCCGGAGTGGCATCGATCTCGGTCGGGATGCTCTGCGGCTGTATCGGCCCGGCTGCCGCAGAGGTGGCCCCGGTCCCCATCAGCAATGTCACCAGCACACCCTGCATCATCCCGAGGCTGGCGGGGCCTCGGCTACTGGTCGCGCGGACCCTTGCTTGCCTCCCATCAGTCTTCTATGGCCCGGGTGTCGCCGTGGTCCTTGGCGCTGCTGTGAAAACGACTTCTTGGGCAGGAACCTTCGTGGTCTGAGACAGTGGGTCCCAGGCTGGCGTGGCCACGGGTGGCTTGAGTTCCAATCCTGCAATGCGCACTCGATCCTCGGACGGAATCCGGCTAGGCCCTGTCGCAGGGGCATAGTCGCCGCTGGATGGGTCGTACAGCCAGATTTCGAGTTGATAATCGCCTGGTCTCATCTGAGGCGAGAAGCGCAGGCGATGCTCGGTCACCATTCGACCGGTCGCCCAATGAGCCACACGGTCGCCATAGTCCCACACCACATCGCCATTGCTTGGCGATGTGAGGCGCATGCCGACGGCATAAGGCTGTGGAACGTCACCGGCCACGTTCCAGTACAGGCGGAGCACGGGCTCGCTGTCGAGCGGCACTTCCAGTGTGGGCAGGCTGTAACCCAGCAGGGTGATACTGTTCGCGAACACGTCGCCAGGTAGCGACATCCAGCCAGCGGTAGGAGTCGGCGTGCCCTGAATGTACACGGACACATGCACCGTGCCTTGGGGCGCCAACACCAGGAGTGGCAACAGGAGAAGGCCCCAGGCGAGCACACCTGCCCACCGTCTCAGATATACAGAGATCATATCAGCCTGCCTCTCCGAGAGACTGCTTGGGGAAAGGAAATCGCTCTCTCAATGCGAACCAATCACAAGGTCAGCCTGCCAACAAGGGCAGGCGAAGCTCTGGGCCTGGAAAGCGGAAGTGAGGTGTGTGCCAATCCCCTCTGTGTACTCATGTTGAGGGCTGTATGACGGCCCGCTACTGAGCCAGGAGTTGATCGAGCGGTACTGGCTGCCGATCCACATGTCTTTCAGGTAGCGGTCCGGCCCGCCGTTGTGGTTGCTCCAGACCTGCAAGTTGATGTACTGCCCGGCCGAGGTCTCCTGAAAGTTGGTGTACTGCTCCACTTCCGTGCCGTCGAGCGTGTAGTAGGCATAGTGATCGTACCACTGCCCCGGCACATAGCCCGCCGCGATGGTGACGGCTCCCGCCTGCGCTGCGATGGCCCTGGACCCGTCCAGCGGCGGGACCTTCCCGGTCAGGTTTGGACCAGCGACCGGAACCAGGTAGGTGGCGACGGGTTTGGCGGCCTCGGGCGTCGATGACGGCTCGCCAGAGGGGCCTACAGCCGGCGCCACCGGACTCGGGGTGGGGCTGCTGACCAAGCCAATGCTCGCATTACCTTCTTGGCGAGCGAGATCCGTCACGCCTTGCGCTTGAGCCGTGCCCTGCCAGGCGAAGAGCAGCGCCAGGAAAAGGCTGGCGGCAATCCTGACCCATCGATTGCGTGCGGATGGCGAAGCTTTCATCTTGGCATCTCCTGTCCATGAAGGCCGTCGAGCCTTGTTAGTGTGGCTCAAAGCTGTGCAGCATCTGGTCGAACCAGGGGACGGCCGTGGCATCACACTGGTCAGGGCCGGCGACTGTGAAGGTGAGCGTGTAGAGCTGCTGGCCGACAGGAAGGTACGCCACCTGAGCGCGCTGAGTGCTGCACGGCTCTTGTACGGGCTGGCGGTAGCTGTAGGCGACCAGCGCCGCCGGGACTCCGTTGATGGTGAACTCCTGTATCTCGCTGATGTCGAACGCGCCCATATTCTGGTGAATGGTCTCCAGGATCGAGGCGGGACGATCCACGCGGACCGGCGCTTCCCGCTTTCCCACCTTTACTGTGTAGGTCGTCTGGCCGTCAGTGAGCGTGAAGGTGGTATCCCCGGACTGGTCGGTGGCGATGGTGGCGCCGGCCGGGTAGCGCAGGCGGTAGCCTTGCGCCGCATGTTCATAGGTAGGCCAGCCGCTGAGGTCGGCAGCCCGCTCGGAAGTGCGCGATGGCGATGCCGCCGGGGCAGGCGAAGCGGGGCTCGGCTCGACCGGCGGTGCCGAAGGTGTGCCAGGCAGCGGGCTGGGTGCGGCATCGGAAGTGTTGGGCTGCGACAGATCGGCCCAGAGCAGATACCAGTCCTGCTTCTTGGTCACCGTGTCGCCCACCCAGGCGACGTAGTGGCCGGCGATGTACGTTCTCCCCCCGTTTGTGGCCAGGGTCTCCGTGGTGCCGTCCTGCAGGTGATAGAGGAGAACGCCCTCGCCCGTGCCTGACATGAAGACAACGCTGTCGTCGCCGATCGTGGGCATGTCGTATCCCGACTTCCCGTCCACCGCGGCAGCGATCTCCTTGCCTTTCCCCGTGGCCACTTCGTACAGGTAGATGCCCCCATAGGCGAAACGGCTATATGTTCTCTTTCACACCACGTAGGCGCCGTTCGTGCACGGCATGGATGCCCTCCCATCCTGAGAGAGCCTCCGGACCTCTCGGGTTGAAAGCAGGCACGAGTAGACATCAGAATGGACATGGTTAGGGTCTGTGACGTCCGTCTGGCTCCACACGAGCAGATCGCCGGCGAGGGAGACGGTATCGGCCACTGTGAAGGGCGGCAGCGTGGCGACAGTCTCGTTGGTGCGATCGTCGAGACTGAAAACCATGATGGACTCGACGCGCATGCCATCGGGCGCCAGGGACTCGTCGGCCCAAGCGATGCGGGAACCGGAGATCGCGTAGGCCGGGCCGACGGGGCTGTCGACAGCGCCCGCAGTGATCCGCCCCACCTCTACCCGCTCGCCGGTCCTGGTGTTGCGGGCGATAATGGCCTGCGGCTCGCCCACGCGCGCATACACCAGCCAATCGCCATCGGCGTGCCCCGCGCCAATCGCTCCGCCCTCGACCCTGGAATCCGCCACCATGGTCTCCACCCCGGAGTGCGGGTCGATGACCAACAGGGCCGTATCTGAACGGCTGGAGGAGTCGGGTGGAACGCAGAGCCGGATGATGCGGCCATCTCGCGCGACGGTCGTCGTGGCGCAGCCTGTGGTCGGCTTCATCGCCAGGGTGCGGTAGGGAGAATCGGCCACAGGCCGGATCTGCATAGACCATGATACTGGCGGAGTAGCTTCCGGCCCCTTGCGGGGCGTGCTGCTTGGGGCCGAGGCCTGGGCTACGGGTGTGGCCGCGGGCGTGGATGAAGGCGCCATCGGGGCGCAGCCAGATTATGTAATGGTGGACGCGAGGAGAGCCGTCATGGCCCAGCGCACTGCTCGTCGCATTCTCTCCCTCCTAGACTCACGATCACCCATGGGAGGCGGCTCGCACAGTGGAACGACATCCGCTTCCGCCGCCTCCCACCTCCGTCGCTTGGATTACCAGACTATGTCCGTGTTGCCCGAACAGCTCCCCTTCCCATCGTTGAAGTAGATGCAGTCGGTGAAATAGTTATGATCCGTGTAGTGTTGGTCAGGCGGGTTATACCAACTGTCGCGATAGTAGGTCTGCGCAGACCAGTCGCAGCCATTGTAATTCCCGGCGTAGCCGTTGACGGTGATGTAGTGGATAATCCCAGTCTGCCCTCCGCAGTAGCCAGGAAGGCAATACGGCGTGCCATCGTTTGGGTTCGCATCCAACAATACCATCAACGCCATCGCGTAGGAGCCGATGTCGTACTCCTCTTTCGTTCGTAAGTCAAAACCCGCATCACTGAGGGAATTGTGATTCAAGCGCACAGCGACATAGAAGTTCGCCCAGGGGAGGCCGGGCGCATGTTGGTTGAGAGTATCTCGTATGGGAAGTATGCACGTCCCACCGTTGTAGCAGTCGCCGCTTCCCTCCATCGCGGCAATCTGCGCGAGCGTGTAACCCCATTGCCCTTTGTAGAATATCTCCTGAGTAGCGGCTGGACCACACCAGGCCGTGCAGGGCCGCTGATCGACCCCAGGAACAGCGAGTATGACAGGACTGCTGAGCGGAGCCGAGGGCACACCGTTCAAGGTCGCCGCTCTTGCTTCCTTGATTTTGAGCGATACTGCCTGTTCGGCGGCGTGGCTGTCCTCGACAACCAGATCAGGCGGAACACTGTTGTTCGGCCAAACGGGCGCAACGTCGCCACCAGGGGGAGCCTATTGCCCTCCGTCTCGTGGTCCCCCGGCCGCCACAGAGCCCACAGGCAGCAGAGCGGCTGCCACCAACAAGACAATAGCAGTCAGGACTCTGGTTAGCCTTGTCATCCTACTCTGCCTCCTCGTAGTGTAGTGATGTGGGGCATTCCCCCGTTGCCTGTTTGACCCGCTGGTGGGGCCAAACAACTCCCCCACACGTCATCACGCCGCGGGCCGCGGGCCTCTGTGTCGTAGAGGATACGCCGGTCATCGACCGTGATATAGGCTTCCTCTCCTGCCGTGCCATTGCCCCGGACAGGCTCACGCCCTCTACGCAGGGTTGCGGCGCTTGAGAAGCCATTGTCCTTGGCGTTGTCAAAAGCCGGTTTTCGTTTTCCGCTGCACCCAGTATAGCACACGCGTGTTACCACAGTATGACCCCGCTGTAACACCCTGGTAATATCGTGTTACCATCTGGTAATATCCCTACCACGATGGTTTGGCCGGCAGGCGCACGGTAAAGACCGTCCCCTGGCCCGGCCGGCTGCGCACGGCCAGCGAGCCGCCGTGGCGCTCGACGGCCTTCTTGACCAGCGCCAGGCCCAGGCCCGAACCTTCGATCCCCCTGGCGCCCTCGCCCCGGTACAGCTCCTCGAAGATGTGGGGCAGGTCGGCCTCGGCGATCCCCGGCCCGTTGTCGGCGACCTCGACCACGACCGCCGCACCATCTTCGCCGATGCGCACCTGCACGCTGCCCGCCGGCCCGCCGAACTTGCAGGCGTTGTCGATCAGGTTGTAGAAGGCAAGGAGCAAGAGGTCCTCATCGCCGACCACCGGGGGTGGCGACCAGGGGAGGCGTTGGAGGTGCAGCTCGATGTCGCGCCCCTCCCGCCCCGGCACGCTCTTGGCGGCAGCAATGGCCTTGCCGAGGAGATCGCTCAAGTCGATGCTCTCCCCTGCGATGGCATACGTGTCCAGATCGCTCAGCTTGCGCAGGCCCTGCAGCAGGCGGCGCAGGCGCGCCACCTGCTCCTGGGCTGTGGCCAACGTCTGGCTCGCGGGGCCATTCTGCAGGCTCGCCAGGCTCACCTGCAGTGTCGCCAGGGGGTTCTTCATCTCGTGGTCCAGGCGGCGGATGAACCGCTGGTGCTCTTGGGCCTGGCACTCCCGCTCCACAGCCAGCGCCCTGGCGTTCCGGCGCAGCCAATACCAGGAGAGCCCGCAGCCCAGCCAGGCCAGGCCGCTCAAAGACAGACCAGCGAGGAGAACGAGCGTGCCGAGGTCAGCATAAGCCTGCCAGGCCAGCACCGGGTTGGCCACGAGCCCGCTGCGCAGCACCCCCGCCAGAATGGCTGCCAGGACCCAGGGGATGGCCGCCAGCCAGAAGGCGCGCCTCATGCCCGCACCTCCACCGGCCCCACAAAGCGGTATCCTGCCCCCGGCACCGTCTCGATGAAGCGCGGCCGGTCGGCATCGTCGCCCAGATAGCGGCGCAGCTCGGCGATGCGCACGTCCACGGTGCGGCTCATGGGCGCGTCATCCCAACCCCACACGTCATCGAGCAGCCGCTCGCGGGCGATCACTTCGCCGGCGTGGAGCATCAGGTACTCCAGCACGGCAAACGCCTTCGCTCTCAAGGGCACTTCCTGGCCGGCCAACCAGGCGCGGTGGGCCCGGCGGTCGATGAGCAGGTCGCCCGAGGCCAGCCGGGTGGCGCTGGCCAACGAGCGCTGCCCGCCCTGGGCACGGCGGAGCACGGCGTGGATGCGGGCCACCAGCTCGCCGGGGTCGAAGGGCTTGTTGATATAGTCATCGGCGCCTTCCTCCAGGCTCATGGCACGCTCCGTGGGACCGCCCACTTGCGTCAGCATGATGACCGGCGTCCAGTTGCCCGCCGCACGCAGGCGACGGCACACCTCGCGCCCGTCGACGTACGGCATCATCACGTCGAGCACGATCACATCGGGCGCGCACTCGGCGAGGCGTTGCAGCGCCGCCTCCCCGTCCTGCGCCGTCTCCACCTGGAAGCCGGCCCGCTCCAGAAAGGGCGCCAGGACGTCCAGAAACGATCTCTCGTCGTCGACGAGCAAGATCCGGTCGCTCATGGTGGCCTCCTCTCACCAGACACGGCGCGCGGCAGCGCCTCAGCGGGCCACCTCAGTATAGCACAGACTTGTTACCACAGTATGATTCCCAGGTAACGCGCTGTAACGCCATGTTACCAGTGGGTAAGGTAGCTGCGCCCACGAACCAACCGCAGTGCATGTCACACGTCGCGCGAGGGCCTGAAGTGCAGGAGAGGGGAAGCTGTCAAGGACTCGACAATGGCGCCGCCAACGACGGCCACGATTATCCATTCCGAGATGCCTCCCAGGATATCGCCCAGGAGTACACTGGCCCAGTTCCGACAGAAGTATGGGGCGTTGTGATTGGAGATACGCATTTCTGACCTGGCCGGTAGGCCAATGAACGCAAGCTGAATAGCATTGGCCAGGTAATAGGCGATGGTGGCGGCGCACCGGGTGGAGAGGAGGCTGGCGATGGCGGACCGCAGCCTTGATCGCTACAGGCGTGCCTCATGTACGGCGATAGGGACAGCTGGCACGAGCCAGACACCGACGTTCAACAGTAGCCAGAGAAGAAGCCGCCCCGCAGGAAAGGATGCAAGGGCGGAGACGTGCCCGCCCCTCCGGCGGTTCTCACGTTGGTGGCCACGGGTATCGGAAAGAGTGATCACCTCCTGTTCACAGTTGGGACCGATGCATCGAATCCACAGAAGCGCGAACCGATCGTCACGAACCCTGCCATGAGCGTCCAGTGAAGCCAAAGCGTCAAGTGGCCAGGTATATCCAAACACCAGCGCGCTGTTGTAGCGACCGGTGTGGATAACGGAAGGAAGAACGAAAGACTTGGATCATCGTGCTATGTGAGTCCTGCCCATCGAGGGCGGGCTGTTTGGTAAGGAGCGACCCGAGCCAGACCTTGCCCCCAGCAGAGCGTGCAGCGATAGGCCGGCCGCCTGGGGGGAAACAAAAAGACGGCGAAGGAAAGTCCTTGCCGTCACGGGTTGCGGGGCGAGCCCCGCGCCTGGGTCGGGTGTTCAGTTCATGGGCAGCGTATCACAGGAAGAGAGTGTTGTCAAAGAGGCCTATCTGGCTCTGGATCCGACGGTTCGCGAAGGGGAACTATTAGCGGCTTCGCAGCGTCTATCGTATCATACGCCTGTTTGCCATTGCAGCGGAGTGCCAAGCGGCGTCAGCCAAAGCTTGAGGCCCAGCGCTTCTTTGCTGGCCGTACTTCAAGCAGAGGGAGAAGCCTTCATGGGCCAACAGGTGTACTGGCATGCGCCACTCTGGGAAGTGCTGCTGGTCGTCGCCATCAGCCTGGGGTGTCTGATCTGGCTTGCCAGGCGCGCTCTGCGCCGCCCGGACCTGCGGGAAGCGCTGACGGCCGTCGACCCGGCATTGAATGAGCAACCGCTCTTCCTCTTTGACCGCGTGCGGGGCACCACCTGCCTGAACGACGGCGCAGAGCGCGTGTTGAGGGGGCTGCCCGCCGCGCGGCGGGCAGCCCTGCTCGACGCCCTGGCCGATACGCTCCTCGAAGCGCACGAAGAGTCCCGCACCGCTCAGCAACGAAGCTGGCCCGGACCAGGCTTCACTCTGGTGGCGATCCCTGTGGCCGGGCGGTCGGGGCATGGTGCCGCTGCGATGGGGCTTGTCACCGTGGAAGGCCCGCTGCCAGCCGCCGATCGTGCCGGTGCCCCACAGGTGGCAACGGAGCGGGAGGATTGGCTGGAACTGGGGCCCACCCTTCGCCTCCACCGGACTCGGCCGCTGGTGTACGTCAGGCGTTCGCATCCGGAGAGCCCGGCGGCGAGCGCATGGACCTGGCAGGTGCAGCAGCTCAGCCCCATGGAGGACGCGCTGCTGCGCTATCTGCTCGAGCATCGATCCCAGGTGCAGGCGGCAGAGGCCCTGTTCCACATCGTATGGCCCGATGACGAGCTGCCTGCCCATGGCCTGCGCCCCGATCAGAGAGATCGCCTGCGCCGCCTGGTCCACCAGTTGCGCCAACACGTCGAGGCTGAGCCTGCGGACCCCCGCTGCGTGTGCACCGCCCACGGGGTGGGCTATGTGTTGTACGGTGACGGGGAGTGAGCGAAACGATGAGAGGGCATCGGGGAACGCTGCCCAGGCTGATCACGCACCTCGCCCTCGCCGGGTTGCTGTTGGCCTTGGCTTGGCTGGCTCAACGCAGCGACGGTCTGGGCGGACGCCCCCTGGTGGTCATCTGGAGCGAGGACCCCGGCGACTATGACCCCCAGCGCACGACTCACCCGGTGGCCGAGTCCATTTTCCGTCATGTCTGCGAGCCCTTGTTCTACAAGGACCAGGATGGGTCGGTTCGCGGCCTGCTGGCAGAGGATGAAATCGAGTACGGAGGCGACGGGCGTTGCTTCACGGTTCGCTTGCGGCCAGGCGTTGTCTTCCACAACGGGCTACCGCTGGATGCAGCGGCGGTGCAGCGCAGCTTCGAGCGGCTGCAGCGCCTGGGCGCCTCTCCGCTGCTCAACGACCTTCGTGATGTGACCGTGTTGGCGCAGCCCGACGGGCAAAGCGTCACCTTCCTCTTACCCGAGCCCGATTACGAGTTTGCCCGCCTGGTGTTGACGAGCCCTTACGCCGCCATCGTGTTCTGCCAGCCCGGCGGTGCGGGCGAGCCGACGTTTGTCGTGGGCACGGGTCCCTACCGCTTCGAGCCCAGCCTCTACCGCCCTGGGCAGTCGCTCACGCTGGTGCGCAATCCCGAGTATCGCTGGCCGCCGGCCTACTTTGCCAACCGGGGCGCAGCGCACATCCAGCAGCTCTGCTTCATCTTCGAGGCGACACGCGATAGCCGTCTTGATGCGTTGCTCGACGGCCGGGGCTGCGTGCTCAGCCTCAGCCACGAGCACCTGGCGACGGTCGCCGCACAGCAGAGGTTCAGGCTGTACGAAGCCACCGGTGGCGTAACTTACCTGGGGTTCAACTTGCAGCGTCCGCGCTGGCAGGACGTGCGGGCGCGCCAGGCGGTAGCGCTGGCCATGGATAAAGCGGCCCTCGCCAACTTGGGCCCTTTCCTCGTCGCCGACACGCCACTGGCGCCGGGAGCTGTCGGCTACGACCCGCGAGCGGCAGCGTTCGGCTATGGTCACGAGCCCGAGCGCGGCAGGGCGCTCTTGGCGCAGGCCGGCTTTGACTCCCGGGCCGAGGTCGTCCTGCTCATTCCCGAGAGCCAGACGTATCGTGATCTGGCCGCCGCTGTGCAGGAGCAGCTAGAGGCCATCGGCCTTGGCGTGCGTATCCGTGAGGTGCCGCGGGCCGACATCCTGGACAAGCGCCAGGACTTTGACCTGCTGCTCTTCGACTATGCCTGGAACGACTACACCGCGCTCGGCATCTTCCTCGGCCCGGGACCACGCAATCTGCTCGGCTACCCCAGCGGCGACGTGGCCGACCTGGTGGCACGGGCACGCGCCACAGCCGACCTCGATCGGCGACAGGAGCTCGTGCTCGCCGCGCAACGGATCGTTCTGGAGCAGGCCATCTGGCAGCCGCTGCTCGTGCGGCGCATCACCTTTGCCGTGGATAGTGCCTGCGTGTGCGGCGAGCTGCCGTCGCCTGAGGGCGAGCTGCTCTTCCATGATGCGGATACCGATGTGTGGCGACATTGACCTCGCTGGCCCCTCCTCATGGAAAATAATGAATCCTCATAGACTCTCATGATTCCCGAGCCGTTTCTATAGTAGAATGTGATTGCAGTAGCACGAGACAATGGCGTCCAAAGCGCCGCAACCCGTTCACGCCGTTGCAGGCAACTGCGGGCAATGGCACGGCAGGGAGGAAGCCTACATCACGGTCGACGACCGGCGTATCCTCTACGATACAGAGGCGTGGGGCCCACAACGCGACAACTGTGGGGAATTGTTCGGCGGCAGCGGGGAGGCAAGTGGACAGCGGGGAAACACCCTACCACTAGAAGGGAGCAGTGTCATGTCCAGGGCATCTCTCAAGACCATTATCTCAACCCTCTTGGCTGCAGCGATATTGCTGACCTCAGTGCAAGCTATGGCGCTCGCAGATTCACCTAAAGACGACATCAGAGCGCAGGTACAGGCTAATGGCCGGAAGAGTGAGCACGACCAACTTAGAGCAGACATAGCAGTAATTGAGAGTGTTGATCTTGATAATCTCCAAGAGTTTCACGAGCAGAATAAGGAATGGATTGAAGATGTAAACATCAGGCTGAATGGATATATAGCACACCTCTCTGAAGACCAAAGAAGCATTGCATTGAAAGAACTACGTGAAGATAATTCATATGCAACAGTTGCTTCTGCTTCAGACTATTTCGATTGGTACACGTATCATTACAGGAACGGCTTCTGGACATACAGCATGGCACCCAAAATGTCTACCCGATTGTTGAGGGCATATGCTCAGGCCGGCTGGAATGAATTGGCCGCAATCTATTATGGTATAAGAAATGACAACGGCAGCTTATCCAACCAGTATTGGTGCCATTTTGATTTGTTTGTTGAAGCAGATTGGGACATAGAAGAAGGAAGACCACTTGTAAGTTATCCCGAGACTCTCTTAGCTTTGTGTAATCCCGGCGGCGGCGATTAGGCTTGCCTCGACAGGGGACTCGGTTCCATCTTGTGGTGGTGGCATCCCTGGGCGATTCGCATCGCTGTGGATAGTAGTTGCGACGGCAGCGCGGATCCTACAGGTAGTAGCTGCGGCCTCAAAAGTGACCACCAGAAGATGGAACCGAGCCGACAAGGCATACAGGAGCATGTTGAAGGGTACCATGATACGCGATGGCTGATGCGCTTAGCAGTACGTTCAGTTGCAGCTTGACGCCTGCCATTATGCGCGAATAGATAGCGCCGGCCAGGGTATTGGCCTTGTCGGCTCTAGATTGGGAGGAAGGCTTATGCCTGCATTCATTATTGGCTCAACGTTGGTGGTCTTATGTACTGGTGTTGCCGTGTTCTACTTAAGAAAGACAGGGAAAGAGGTCAAAGTTGAACAAAGAGGACTGAACATAGCAGTTTTCGTCCTGAGCTTGACTGCTTTAGTCATTTCTCTAAAGCTGTTCTGGAATATGGGTGTGTATGCAAATGAATACGGCTCATCCCCTGTCCTTGTATCTGGCGGGTGGTTTTGGCTCTATATGGATTGGATTAGGCAAGGGTTACTGTTTGTGCTCTGCATAATCTCTGGGTTGAAACTGACTAAGCGGTCAGATTGATGGGCATCCCAAATGATGGGCAACACGCCTCAGCGAGCCTACGTGTACTTTGCCCGGCCCGTGCAGCCTGTAGGGTTGACCCCTTTGTCAAGACCACGAATCGGCCAGAATAAGGTGATACACATAAGGACGCAGGTGACGACTCGCCGTCGTAGAGGCGGTGGGCATGTGGGTGTTGGTTGCGCCGATGGGGATGCAATACAATCAGATCAAGACTCCTGATTCGGGATGGCCTGAGCGCGTTCGCAGGTGACGAGCGGACCTTCGCGGCATGGGCCTTGACCCAGAGCCGTTACTTTTTCGGTGGTTCGCTGGAACCGCTGCTCATCACGGCCCTTCGAGTGGAAGATGTGGCGGAGAGAACGAGCCCAGAAGGCCAGCCTTGCTACGAAGCTACCGTCGGGGCCTATACCCTCTTCGGCTTGCCTCGGAGTTCAGTGGTCGTATCCTGCAATGGTTCAGTACGGCGCCAGTGATGGGAGCTGGCTCCGCTTGTGGTCGGCGGCCCATCCGAGCAAAAGGCCCGGCAGGCGGCGGTGACGACGGCGTCTGCGAGCTCTCCAGAGGCATGGACAGGCATTACTGGTTGATGTAGGCGCCGTCGAGTTTCCCGAAGAGTGCTCAGGGGCAGCAATCACGATCGAAGACGCCTATTATGACTACAACAAAGTGAGATGGGGCCTCGCAGGGAGGTGGTTTGCCCTGCTTGAGGGCGGGCAGGGCAAACCACAGCATCGCTCGGCCTCGGTCTCTACGGCCCGCCTTTGGGCATCCTCTGTCACAGCAGCGCGATGATGGGCGCGCGGGGTCGAACCGGTGCCGGAACTCACGGGCAAACTCCCAGGCGTTCATGTCGGGCAACTTCATGTCCAGCAAGATGACGTCCGGCATTCCCTGGGCGACCTTCTGCAAGCCTGCTCACCATCGCGGGCAGTGACCACAAGGTGACCTTCGCCGCCGAGTAGGCTCTCCATCATGCTGAGCAGGTCGAGGTCATCGTCCACGACCAGCACGGCCCTGTGCTCCTTGGCCATCGCCACGTCCTTCTCCGGCTGCAATGCTCAGCAAGGGTCATATCACGTGATCAAGCCCTCTCGTTTCGCCGTTGCAGACGATGGTTGCAGGCGTCATCCTTGCAGATAACATGCGGCACTGTCTGGCAATGACCTGGCTCAGATCGTCAGCGGACTCATCCTCGGGCCAAAAGTCTACGGCGAGGGCGTGAACGTCACTGATCACCGGCACGGCCTGGCTCTGCGCAATCTCATCAATGGTTCGTGGCGACCAGAGCGCGGCAGTCTGCCCAGTAAACGCATAGACCTTTTGCAGATCGCGCGAGATGACGCCCAGCAGTCCCAGTTTGCCCCTTAGCGGCAGAGCGTGGACAGCGGCGATCACCTGTTGCAGCTCCAGCGTCACGCTGGCTCCTCCTGGCGCATCTTTTCCATCCCGCACTTCCATTGTATTCCTTTGAGGGGGTGGGGGCGAGTCGCGGTTTCAAGAAGCTTGCCCAGCAGCAGCTTTGTGCTGCATACTTGGCTGTGATGGGTACGGTCTCCGGAGGAAGAGGTGAGGAAATGGCCACCAACACTCAAGATCTCATGAGACAAGCCCATTCCCTTTCAGCCGACGACCTGTTGCGCCTGGCGGCGTACCTGGTCAACCAGGCACGCACAACCAAGGCACGCCCCACGAGAACGTGGCAGGATCTCGGTGGAATCGCACCCAATCTGCTTGGGGGTGAAGATGCTCAGGAGTGGGTTTCCCGTGGCAGGCGCGAATCCGACGAGCACCGATGATGTCGCGCCGGCAAGTGGCCGGGTTGGTGATCTCGAAGGCATGGAGGTGCTCATCGAGCCAGCCCATGGCATCCTGGATGGCCACGTGCAGGTCCCAGAAGGTGTAGATCTCGGGCACCTGAATGCGCCGCCAGATGGGCGGCACGATGCCCTTGAGCACGATCTTGAGCTGGTAGACACGGTCGTACTTGCGCCTCATAGCAGCGCCTCCAGGTAGGGCTTGATCACGCGGTCGACACGACAGATGCATGCGTAGTGGAGCAGCTTGGCCGGGTCAAAGCCCGGGCGCAGGCGATAAGCCTTGAGCGCCTCCTGCGCGACATCGAGCCCGACCCGGCGACGCAGCTTGAAGCAGTCGGCGATGGTCTTCTCGGGGCTGTGGATGCGGATAGGCGTCCCGTCGATTACGTGCGTGTCGACGCCCTCGCTGTAGGCCGGCCCGGAGAACCAGAAGAGGCGCAGCGGCGGATAGCCGAGCCTGGGCGGCTCGTCGCCCTTGTTCAGGGCGATATCCACGGCGTGGGGAACCTGGGTGGTCAGCTCGTGGAAGGCCAGCGCCGAGATCAGGCAGATCACTGCGCCCGGCACCTTGAGTGCGATCGTGACCAGGTCAGGGTCGGTCAGGGGCGGCAGAGGCTTGCTCAACGGCGGCTTTGTGGTGCACACTTGATAGTGTGGTCTCCAGAGGAAGGAGTAGTGACACTCTTCAAAGCCTCATGAGACAAGCCGATTCACTTTCGCCCGACGAGCAGTAGCGCCTGGTAGAGTATTTGGTCAGTCGAGCACGCACAGCCAAGGCACGCCCTCCGAGAAGGCGGCAGGACCTTTATCATCACCCTCGGCCCCCAGGCCGGAAAGAGTCTGGACACGTCGGCAGCGACGCTCACCTGCACCTCCCGGCGGGCCTGGGTCGACGCCGATCCCGGCCACGTAGGCCGAGATGCCGTTGCGGGGTCTGTTGCCCGTGTTGGCCGCCACATAGCGGCGCGCCACCTCCGCCGCGCCGGGCAACAGCCGCACTTCGCCGGTATCCCGGAAGTGGGGGATGTCGACCTCGGCCGCGGCGGCCAGGGCTGCCAGGTCCGCCGCCTTGTACAGCTCGCCGCGAGCGTGCTCCCAGCGCCGGATCTCGATGCCGAGGACGAGCAGGGGCACGAGCAGGAAGGCCAGGAAAGCGGCCGTCCACGCCAGCGAGTAGCCGCGCTGGCCGGTGAGGAAACGGCTTGCCATCAGCGAAGGTGATTGGTACTACAACCGTATTTGGTCCAACCTGCACCCGGCAACAGCCGGCAAACCTGCTCCGCGCCTGGCCGGCCCTGACCCGGGACGGGGTTCCGCTCCGGTCACGTGCGAAGCGTGATGCCCGGATGGCATGTACGGCCCGATGGGCAAGTACGGTTGTAGTATCAGGGCGAGTACGACGATGCCCACCAGGGGTAGCGTGCCTTTGCGCAGTTGCATGGGTCCCTCCAGAAGCAAACAAAAAGACGGCGCGGAACCGGGAGCCGAACCCCCGGCCTGGCCGTCACAGTCCGCGGGGACAACAGGTGGTCCCCGCGCCCATGGCTATTGAGTTACGGGGACAGCATATCGCAGGTTGGAGTCATTGTCAACGAGGTCTATCTGAGCCCGAGGGGGCAAGGTAACTGAGGCTTACTGAATTACTGACCGGGCTCCATCAGCCAATTCGCGAGATGTTCCTTGATACGGTGCAACCTCTCTGCATCGATTTCGCCTATGGCGCCGAGCAGTGTCTCTCCGTTGACCACGGCCAGTCGCCCAATCCGGACGACACTGGCCACCTTGAGGCCAGAACTGGCAAAGTCAGGATCGCCTGGCTGCACGATCTCGTCAAAGCCTTCGATGCAATTCCGAACCTGAGACGAGACCATGCATATCAGCCAGTCATCGAACGGACCGGGCAGCTTGCCCAGTAGCAGAGCCGGCCGTAGTTTCCCCTGTGCCAGGTCAGCCTGGGGGAAGCGAAACAGAACGATCTGCCCCGCGCACTTCATGACGAGTACACCACTTTCAGGTCCTCAACGCTGTAGGCAGGAACATCCTCGTCCTCCATGCCCCGCATGGCGAAGGCGAGGGACAGGGGCGACCAATCCCTCTCTTCCGGTTGAGCAGCCTCGCGCTCCACCTTTGTCAGGAGATATTCGACAAAGTCAAGCACCTCTGCCTGGAGCCGTTGCGGCAACCTTTGCACGTACTGCTGAATCCTCTCGACCGCTGACATGTCTCCTCCTTCATCGGTCTCGCTCACCTGACATTGTACCACGTTCCCTCGCTGAATTGCAATCAGCTGGCATTCGGGAATTCGGCACTCGCACCTCTGTCACGAGCTATCAGATAGGGGTGCTTGCGTTCACCCCTTTTGTCAGAATATGATGGGCCGGCAGATGTAATACATGGCAGGGAGCCAGCGAGGGCAGGTGTGAAAGGCAAGGGAACACGCAGGCGGGTGCAGAGCGACATGCTCAATGTACGGCTGCCCCGGCCGCTGAAGCAGGAGATCGAGCGACGCAGCCAGGCGCGGGGAATCAAGGTCTCAGAGGCGGTGCGCCATACGCTGCGGGCCGAAGCGGCGGGCATCCTGGCCTGGGCGGTGGTGGGCTGCCTGGCCTGGCAGAAGGACGGTCTGGACAGCCCACCCGCCGTGCAGGAGGCGACGGAGGCCTACCGGCTGGAGCAGGACCGCCTGGGCCAGTTCCTGGCTGATTGCACCGTCACCGGTCCCCAGGGCTCGGTGCGCGCCGCCGACCTCTACCGGGCCTACGAGCATTGGTGCCGGGATAGCGGCGATCAGCCCATGTCGGGCACGGCCTTTGGCCGGCAGATGGCCGAGCGGGGCGTGGCCAAGCTGAGGGACCGCACCGGCCTGTGCTACCAGGGCCTCGCCCTGGCTAGTCGTTCCGTGTAGGGTATGCAGGGTTGTGTAGGGTTTCACGGCACCTCACCCCAGACAGACCCGGTGCGCGAGCAAGTTGCCCGGAACTCTGCATCCCCCTACACAGCCCCGCGTGGCCAGACTGTGCAGCTGTCGTCTCCACCCGCATCGGCTCCACGTCCTTCCTGTCGCACGACAGGCCCACTTCCAGCCGCGCGATGGGGTTGGCCACCTGCCCGTGCCAGAAGCCCTTCTCCGATCTGGCCACGGCGGCCACGGCCAGGTCGCGGTCCTTCATGGGCTGCCGGTGGCCGAGGCGAAGACGGTTCGGGGGAACAAAAAAAGGCGTGGCTTGTGCCACGCCCTTGGCGGAAGCGACGGGATTCGAACCCGCGATCTCCTCCTTGACAGGGAGGTATGCTAGGCCGCTGCACCACGCCTCCGCTACGGCCCATAATATACCATGGCCGCTCTGTTGTGTCAAGTGCCATGCCGGGCGCGATTCGCGCCCGGCGTGGACTCTGCGTCCTTGCGGGGTGTATAATGACTGCAGGCGCGTGCCCTGGTCCGGTTCTTGCCGCGTCTGCGAACCGCCAACGCTGCGCAGGGATTGCGCACATTCAACATGCAAGGAGGACACGCATGGCCTACACCGCGAAGGATTTCAGCTATCTGATCGGCATGCCCGGCTTTAGCGATGCGCTGCTGAACAACCACTTTACCCTTTACCAGGGCTACGTCGCCAACACCAACAAGCTGCTCGACACCCTCGCCCGTCTCCAGCGCGAGGGCAAGACCGATTCGCCCGAGTTCGCCGAACTCAAGAGGCATTTCGGCTGGGAGTTCGACGGCATGCGCGTCCACGAGCTCTACTTCGGCAACCTCGGCGGCCGCGGCGACCTGAGCGAGGCCGGCGAGCTCCGACAGGCCCTCGAGGCTCAGTTTGGCAGCTATGACGCCTGGGAGAACGACTTTCGCGCCACCGGCATGGTCCGCGGCATCGGCTGGGCGATCCTCTACCAGGATACGGCGACCGGGCGACTGCTCAACTTTTGGATCAACGAGCACGACACCGGTCACCCGGCCGGGTGTACGCCCATCCTGGTGATGGACGTCTGGGAGCATGCGTACATGCTGGACTATGGGACCAAGCGCGCCGGCTACATCGACGCCTTTTTCCGTAACATCGACTGGGCCGCTGCTCGCAAGCGACTGAACGTCGAGCTGGCGACCCAGGCCGCCACAGCCTGACCCCTATAGGAGACCGCTTGCGCCCGGCAAAGGCCGCCCGCGGGCCCTCAGCCGGGCGCAGGCACGTCGCGCTTCCCCGCAGCCTCGGCTCGCTCGGCAGAGAACCCCCATGACGCCCTAGGTGCATGCTGCGGAATTTGCGGCTGCCGCACCAAGATGGTATAGTGCGCAAGCCGTCGTCCCTCATCGCCCCTCGCCCTCTCGCGAAAGGAGGACCACCGTGTCCGTCACCGCTGCTGCTCCCATCCGGCTCAGCCGGGGCTACAAGGTGACCTGGGGCTTTGCCGCGCTCGGCAGCGCGCTGATCTCGGGCATCTACGCCACCCTTCTGCCCATCTTTTACCAGAACTACCTGGGCCTCGAGGCGCGCTGGATCGGCCTGGCATCGCTGGTCTACGCCATCTGGAATGCCATCAACGACCCGCTCTTCGGCTACATCACCGACTCGACCCGCTCCAAGGCAGGCCGCCGCATCCCCTACATGCGCTACACCGCACCCTTTCTGGCGCTGACCTTTATCCTCGTCTGGTTCGCGCCGCCCAAGGCCGGGCAGCAGGCGCTCTTCTGGTGGATGCTGGTGACGATGCTCCTGTACGACACCGCCTACACCATCATCGGCCTGGTCTACTCGGCGCTCCTGCCGGAGGTCAGCGAGAGCGATGCCGAACGCAACGCGCTGCAGATCTCCTCGTCGCTCTTTGGCCTGCTCGGCACCATCCTGGGCTTCCTGATCCCCGACTTTTTCCGCCCCAAGCCGGGCATGTCACCCTCCTTCCTGCCCCTGCAGATGTCGATGATCGCCGTTGGCCTGATCGGCATGGGGCTGATCCTCCTCACCGCCTCGCGGGTCAAGGAGCGGCCCGAGTTCACCCGGGTCGACAAGCCGCTGCCCCTCCTCCAGGCCGTCCGGTATACCTTCACCAGCCGCGCCTTCCTGGTGTTGGTGGCGCAGAACTTTATGTCGATTCTGATGCAGGCGCTGCTCCTCGGAGGCATGTTCTACCTGGCCGACTATGTCCTGCGGATGTCCACGATCCTGGTCCTTGTCTGCGTCTTTGTTCCGCTGATCATCGGCGTGCCACTGACGAGCCTTATCCGCCAGCGGCTAGGGGTCGTCGGCGCGCAGCAGCTCCTGCTGGTGATCGCGGGGGTGGGACTGATCCTGGTAGCCATCGTGCCGACTCGGCTCATCCCCCTCTGCATGGCGCTTGCCGGCTTTGGCCTCTCTGGCTCGCAGACGCTGACCAACGTCCTCTTTGCCCAGGTGGCCGATGAGGATGAGCTCCGCTCCGGCACGCGCCGCGAGGGCGCCCTTTTCGGCGTCAATGCCCTGCTGACCAAGCCTGCCCAGTCGGTGGCCCTTGCCCTGACGGCCTTTATTCTCGAGGCCACCCATTTTATCACCGTTGCCCAGAACCAGGGGCAGGTCCGCCTGGACCAGCCCCCGGAGGCCATCTTTGGCATCAGAGCATTCATGGGGCTGATCCCCGGCGCGGCCATGCTGCTGGGCGCGCTGATTCTGGTGTGGTACCCTCTGCGCGGTGAGTACCTGCGGAAGGTCCAGCAGCAGGTGCTCGAGCTGCATGCCTGGAAGCACCAGCAGCTGCAGGGGTCGTGAGCTCTGGCGGCGGAGGTGCGCTGCGCCCCCCGCCGCCAGACACCCGATACAGAAAGGGCCCCTCAAGTCGGTCCGCGGACCGACTTGAGGGCCCACGGGGGTGGGAGTCCTGGTAGCAGCACAGATAGGCCTGCCCCCAGGGCAAACCGCAGCCTGGGGTGCTCGCTCCCTTGCCAGTACGCGAATCCTGCAATATAATGACCTGTGGGCACCACTCTCACCCTCTCCAGCCCGCCCCAGCGGTCACATGGGCACCGCTGCCCGACCCCTGCCAACCCGACACAAGGAGGTGGCGGTGGAAACCCTCGCTGAAGGTCAGGGCGAGCTGATCGGCTGGCGTGACCCCGACGAGAACCGCCAGTGGATCCTCGAGCACAAATCCCGCGAGCTCCGGGACAAGCGCATGACCGTCCGTGAGGCCGTCGAGCAGTTCGTCCACGACGGCGACTATATCGCCACCGGTGGCTTTGGCCATGTCCGCGTGCCGATGGCCCTGATCTACGAGATCGTGCGCCAGGGCAAGCGCGACCTCGCCATGGCGGGCAAGACGGCCGTGCACGACATCGATATCCTCATCGGTGCCGGCTGTGTGACGCGGGTCGAGGTCGCCTATGCCTTCGGCCACGAGCTGCGGGGACTCTCGCCCGCCGGCCGACGCGCCGTCGAGAGCGGGCAGTGCCGGGTGGTCGCCGAGATCTCCAACGGCGGCTATCAGTGGCGCTTCCTCGCCGGCATGATGGGAATCCCGTTCATCCCCTCCCGCAACATGCTGGGCACCGACACTTTCGCCCGCAGCGCCTGCAAGATGGCCCGAGACCCCTGGAGCGGCAAGCCGATCTGCCTCATCCCCGCCGCCTACCCGGATGTAGCCATGTTCCACGTGCCCCGCTGCGACCGGTACGGCAACGCTCAGATCGACGGCATCATCGTCGAGGATTTCGAGCTCGCGCGGGCCGCCCGCAGGGTCCTCGTCACAGCGGAAGAGATTGTTGACGAGGAGCTGATCCGCGCCGAGCCTTGGCGCACGGTGATCCCCTTCTACCTGGTCGACGCCGTCTGCGAGGTGCCCTACGGGGCCCACCCGACGCAGATGCCCTATCTCTACTTCTTTGACGAGGAGCATATCGGCCGCTGGCTAAGGCTCTCGCGCACAGCGGAGGGCACCCGCGAGTACTTTCGCGAGTTTGTCTTCGAGACGCACGACTTCTCGGAGTATCTCGAGCGCGTCGGCGGGGTGCGCAAGCTGACCAGCCTCCGGCGCATCGAGCGCCTGCAAGAGTCGATGCAGGCGCCATGGCTCGAAGGATAGGCTGCCCAGGCTGACAGGAGGAACGCCGATGTCTCAGGTCGCCCCCGGCTACAACCTCCGCAAGCTCCAGGCCTGCGCCGCTGCCCGCCTGCTTGAGGACCGGCGGTCCGTGTTCGTGGGGACGGGGCTTCCCATGGTCGCCGCCATGCTCGCCCAGCGGACCCATGCGCCGGGGCTCTTGATCGTCTTTGAGGCAGGCGGGATCGGACCGCGCCCGCCAGTCCTGCCGATCTCGGTCGGCGACTCGCGCACCTTCTACCGTGCGGTCGCCGCCTCCAGCATGCACGATACCATGTCCGCCGCGCAGGCCGGGTACCTGGACTATGGCTTCCTCGGCGCTGCGCAGCTCGACATGTACGGCAACATCAACACTACGGTCATCGGCGACTGGCGCCTCCCCCGTGCCCGCCTCCCCGGCTCGGGCGGCGCCAACGACCTCGGCTCCTTTTGCCACCGCACCATCATCATCATGGCGCAGGACAGGCGCCGCTTCGCCCGCAAGCTGGACTTTCTGACGACCCCCGGCTACCTCGATGGGCCGGGTGCCCGGGAGCGCGCAGGGCTGCCCGCGGGCAGCGGACCGTACCGGGTGATCACTCAACTCGGCATCTACGGCTTTCACCCCGAGTCGAAGCGGCTGCAGCTCCTCTCTCTGCACCCGGGCGTCACCATCGACGAGGTGCGTGACAACAGTGAGTTTGAGATTCTCATCCCCGATCGCGTGGAGGTCACCGAGCCTCCAACTGCCGAGGAGCTGAAGCTGCTGGCCGAGATCGATCCTCTGGGCATCTCGGTCGGGAAGTAGCCCGCCCAGCGGACCCTCCCTCAGAGCTGCAGGACCTGCCGCGCGATCACCCAGCGGAGGATCTCGCTCGTCCCTTCGCCGATGGTACACAGTCGCTGGTCGCGGTAGATGCGCTCCACGTCATAGTCCCGGGTGTAGCCGTAACCGCCGTGGATCTGCAACGCCTTGAAGGCGGCGCGCTCGGCCGTCTCCGAGGCGAAGAGCTTGGCCATGGCGGCCTCCCGGGTAAAGCGCACGCCCCTGTCCTTGAGCCAGGCCGCGTGATAGACGAGCAGCCTCGCCGCCTCGATCTCCGTGGCCATATCGGCGACCATCCACTGGATGGCCTGGAAGCGGGCGATCGGCTGGCCGAACTGAACGCGCTGGCTCGCATAGCTGGTCGCGCTCTCCAGCGCGGCCCGGGCGAGGCCGAGGGCCATCGCTCCGATGGAGATGCGTCCCCCGTCGAGGGTGATCAGAAACTGTTTGAGCCCCTCGCCCGGCCTGCCCAGGAGGTTCTCTTTGGGCACCCGGCAATCCTCGAAAAAGAGTTGCGAGGTCACCGACCCCCTCAGCCCCATCTTGTCCTCGTCCCGGCCCGCCCGGAAGCCGGGCGCCCCCTTCTCCACGATGATATTGGAGATTCCCCTGTTCCCGGCGGAGGGGTCGGTGCGGGCGGCGATGGTAACCACATCGGCGATCGAGCCGGAGGTGATGAACACCTTCTGCCCGTTGATCACCCATTCGTCGCCCTTGAGTGTGGCCGTCGTCTGGATGGCCGAGGCATCGGATCCCGCGCCCGGCTCCGTCAGGCCGAAGGCGGCCAGCTTTTCGCCGCGTGCCAGGGCGGGCAGATACTTACGCTTCTGCTCCTCGGTACCAAAGTACACCAGGGGCATGCAACCCAGTGAGGTGTGTGCCGCCAGAGTGATCCCCGTCGAGCCGCAGGCGCGCGAGATCTCCTCCACCGCAATGGCATAGCTCAGATAGTCGGCCCCCGCACCGCCGTACGCCTCGGGGATCGGCAGCCCCATCAGGCCCATCTGGCCCATCCGCCGGATGACGCTCCAGGGGAACTGCCCCGTCGCATCCGTCTCCCGCGCCAGCGGACGGACCTCCTTCTCCGCAAACTCGCGCACCGACCTCTGGAAGAGCAACTGCTCCTCGCTCAAATCAAAGTCCATAGCCCCGCCCTCCCTGGCCGGTCACCCCTTCGCGCCCCTTCGCGCCCCTTCGCGCCTTTCGCGCCGCTTCGTGTCCTTCGCGTTCCCCCCTTCGCGCTCCCCCTTCGCGTCTTTCGCGCCGTTTCGTGCCCTTCGCGCTCCCCCTTCGCGTTCCCCCCTTCGCGTTCCCCCCTATACCGGCTCGAACCACACGTCGTTCGGGGTCCAATCGACCAGCCGCCGAAACCGGGCCCGCACCGGCATCCCGATGTACACTTCCTCCGGCTTGCAGCCCTTGATGCGCGTGAGGAACACGGTGTCGATCCCCGGCAGCTCGACGTAGGCCAGCACGAACGGCAGGTCCGCCAGGAACGCCTCCGCCGCAAAGTGGAGGACAGAGAAGGTATGGACCCGCCCCTCCTGTGGCGCCTCAAACCAGACCGTCTTGCCGCCACAGCGGCCACAGTCGCGCCTCGGGGGGAGCCAGGTTGCGCCACACCGCTCGCAGCGGGTCGCCATGAGCTTGTGGTCCTTGAGCCCGAGGAAAAAGTCGCTTACCTCACCATAGCTGTGGACATAGTCTATCTCATAGTGCCGCCCGACCTGCAGCGGCCTGACCCCGTAGACATGTGTCACGTTGCACCTCCCCTGAGTGAGAGCCCACGCCTGGCTGCTCTGACGATGCCTCTACTGTGGCCTCTCAAAGATGTTCACCGTGATGTAGGTGCCCGTTCCGGCGTGGCTGTGGCACAGGCCCCGCCTCGCGCCGGCGACCTGGATCTTGCCGCCGTCAATGCCCTGAGCGGGGTCACTGCAGTGGCGTGCCATTGCCTCCTGGAGCTGCCACAGGGTGAAGACGCCCTGCATGATCCCCGTCGCCCCCACCGGATGCCCACAGGCGATGAGGCCGCCCGAGGGGTTCACCGGCAGCTCCCCGCCCAGGTACGGGCCGCCGCGCTCGACCCATCTGCCGCCCTGGCCGTAGAGGCAGAAGCCAAGGTCCTCATACGTCTGGAGCTCGCTCGAGGCATACGCGTCGTGGACCTCGGCAAAGTCGATCTCGTGCAGGGGGTCACGAATGCCCGCCATCTGGTAGGCCTGCCGGGCCGCCTCGCGGGCCGCGCGGAAGCAATGAAGGCCCGGCCACCGGCCTTTGAGGTAGCTGTACTTGGCGGGGTCCTCGCCGGGAAGCGGGATGACGTCTCCATGCGGGCGGTCGCCGAGGCGCATGGTGTCGGTACCGCAGCCGACGCCCGTGATCACGGCATAGTCCCCTTTCGGCCGCAGCTTTTTCGCCCACTCCTCGGTGCACAGGATGAGGCAGGCGGCGCCGTCGCTCATCACGCACACCATCGGCCGGGTCAGCGGCGTGGCGATCATCGGCGCCTTGAGGACTCCCTCCAGCGTCCAGCGCTCATGCTTCTGGGCCCAGCGGTTGTGGAAGGCGTTGTCATAGTTCTTGACGGCGATCAGAGCAAACTGCTCGGCCGTCGTGCCGAACTCGTGCATGTGCCGCATGGCCATGGTGGCATAGTAGCCGGAGTAGAATCCACCGACGGGGTAGTCAAAGTCCGTATCCGAGGCGAGGGCAATGAACTCGTTGCCCTTCGCCGTGCTGACCTCCGACATCTTCTCAAAGCCGTAAACCAGGCAAAGATCGGAGAGGCCGGAGGCGACGTCCATGTACCCCGCACGGATGCCGAGGCCCCCGGTGGCGCCACCGCCCTCGATGCGCATGCTGGGGCGCGGGCACATGGCGAGATAGTCTTGAGTCAGAGAGTCGAAGAGGAGCTGGGAGTTGAAGTGATCGGAGAAGTAGGTGCAGATGGTGCTCTGGATGTCTTTGTAGTCGAGGCGCCCATCCAGGTCAGTCAGGGCATAGTCCACGGCATCCTTGACCATGGCCTCCTGGGTGAGCAGGTTCGCTTTGGCGAACTTGGTGATGCCCCCAGAGACGACGCAGACCTTGCGCATGGCTGCCTCCTTGCAGGACCGGTGACGGACCGATGAGGAACGAAACGGGCGAGCGGCATCACCTCCTTCCCGAAGACAGGCAGCAGGCCTATGGCGCAACCGCGCCCACATCCTGCCCGATGATCAAGGCGGCACCATCATCATACCATTTGTCTGTATGTTGGGTCAAGCGCGTACTGAGGGTGGGGCGCACTCCGTCCCCGGGCTGCTCAGCCCTGACTCGTTCGGGGGCGGATAGCCTCGTTCGTCTCAAGTTAAATGGGTGTTTCGGGCTCCGCGGGCGCCCGCGGAGCCCGAAACACCCTGCAATGTGTTGCCCCCTCCCCGAGCCGGACGCCGCGGCATCCGGCTCGGGGAGGGGACAAGGGGGCATAGGCGCTAACTTAAGGGACGCCGGCGTGCTCTCTACCAAAAGTGCCCCCACCCCTCGCCCCGCCCCCGCCGCGGCGGGGGCGGGGA
>ENA-ORXB01000737-ORXB01000737.1-sediment-metagenome-genome-assembly--contig:-NODE-737-length-54854-cov-8.197692_pt1 | contig 54854 bp, 68 predicted proteins | sample MGYA00237863_ERZ511475 | MGnify/ENA primary metagenome ERZ511475 (study PRJEB26305, sample SAMN06343858) | sediment metagenome | isolation source: hot spring sediment | place: Canada: British Columbia... | reverse complement strand
CGAAGGACGGTGAGGTCTCTCTTCGTTTTTTCCTCCCTCATACCCTCCAAAATTCCTACAGTAACTTTACACTAACAAGGGGGTCTCAGGGTGGACGACATCAGGGAAGACGAGCTGGCCCGGATCAGGGAACGCTTTCCCGACAGGGAAGAGATCACGGTGCGGGACGTCTTCGCCTACCGCGTGGAGGAGCTCATCTGGCGGCGCAAGCTGAAGCCCACGGAAATCGCCGAAAGGGTGGGGATCAGCTACAAGCAGCTCTGGCGGTACCTGCGCGAGACGCAGAACCCGCCGCTCGAGGTCGTGGTGAAGATCGCCGACGCGCTCGGCGTCTCCGTGGACTACCTTCTGGGGAGGGTGAGCGAGGTGGACCAGACCGTGCCGGAGGACAGGGAGTACAGCGAGCAACTCAAGTTCATCAGGCGGGCCTACAGGACGCTGTCCCCGAAGGAGAGGGACGCGCTGTACGAGCTCGCCAAAATCCTCGCGGGCGAGGCCGACGAGAAGGAGAAGTCCGGTGGGGGCGATGAGAAGTGAAACCCACCGCCGTCAGGCACGACTTCGCCTCCGCCAGGGTCAGGTTGCTCCTGAAGGAGCTGGGGATCACCGGACCGCCCGTGGACGCCGCGAAGGTACTGGAAAGGCTCGGGGCGCGCGTGCACTACCACATGCACGAGTCCGTCGATTACGCCTTCTCCTTCGTCGACGGAAAGGGCAGGTTCCACGTGAGCATCGACATCTCGAACCCCGGACGGATGAACTGGTCGGCGACGCACGAGCTGGGGCACTGGGTCCTGAAGCACTTCGAGCAGTATGACGTGGACCGCCTGACCAACGGCGGGGTCGTAGAAAGATTAACCGAAGAGGAGAGGCGGATCCTCGACAGGGAAGCGGACATCTTCGCCAGGGAGTTTCTCATGCCGAAGGCGTGGGTGCGGGCCGCCGCGGGGGGAAGCGTGGGCTATGATATGGTCCCGAAGCTGGCCGAAAAGTTCATGGTCTCGCACGAGGCGATGCGGATCAGGCTCGAGGAGCTGGGGCTTTTGCCTGGGGAAGAGCCGCTGCCGTTCTGAAAAACGAAAGGCCCGGGTTAAAACCCGGGCCTTTCGCTATTTTAGCAGTGTCTTCAGAATCAGGTACACAACGCCGGTTTGGCCGGCGAGAAATGCCAGGGTCTTCCACATCAGGCGGGACTCTGCTGCGGCAACCTGCTTCACAACTTCGGCGCGGAGTTCCGCGATCTGTTTTCCCAGGTCGGCTTTTGTTTCGGTTAGCCGCCGTTCCAGCCTTTCAGCAGCCGTCCCGTCGATATTTTCCCGCAGGCCCCGCGCCGTCTGATCAAGAAGAGCGACAAGCTCCCTTGTGCCGTCTTCGCCGAGTTTCGCGCGCAGAGCTTCGGGAACGTGGATGATTACGGCCATCCCGCTCACCGCCTCTCGCCTCCATCATACCGCGCAGCGTTATCGCCGTCAACGCCGCGCGGTTCCTGGTTTCCTTTTGCGTACGGGTTGGTTTTCAGCCAGTTCTCCAAGATAGGCCGGACGACCCCGGCCCAGCACGCCTCGAGCGCGCGGGCCGGGTCCGGCGTAGATTCCTTCTGCCTGCACATTATTTCCGCCTCCCGATCTCGATTTCGAAACTCACGGCCTTCCTGACCGTCAACGGCACGCCGTCGATCATGAAGGTGACGGACGTGACCTGCCTTTTGTGCAATCTTAAAAACACGTCGTCGATCCCCTTCCCCAGCGACGGGGGCCACGTGACGGACTGCGGGCGGAACCCCTTTTTCCTGAGCTCTTCCAGGAAATCCCGGAGCGCCTTTCTCACGTTCGGGTTTGCCCCCTGGTCGGCGTCGAAGGCCACCAGGACGTCCAGCACCCCCAGGGACTTGAGCAGATCCGGGACGCCTTTGGTGGCATGGACGCCGCCAGTCCCCACGAAGGGCGTCCCGGACAGGTGGTGCGCCACGTCGGCCTTCAAAGGCCCTTCCGTGACGAACACCTTCCCCGTGCCCCCGGTGTAGTGCGGGGGCGTGCCGGAGCAGGCGCCTTTGGGATGGCCTTCACTGGAAAACCACACGTACTTCCCCGCGTCCAGCCTGACCTTGAGCGCCTGGATCTGACCCCTTTCGTTTCTCACGGGGATCAGGTAGCCTTGGGGCGCGAAGAAGTCCCAGTAGGGGCCGTACCTGCCGGTTTTTTCGAAAAAACCCGGGGACCCCTTCCAGGGCCAGGCCTTTCTGGACCAGGTGCCTGGCGATCTTCCACCTGGCCCGGGGGTCCTGGGGGACGCTCTTGTAACCGTTCCTGAAAATCGCAGCTTCGTCCAGGCCCCGCCGGAGCAGGTCTTCCTTGTGCTCCGGGTAGAGGGTCAAAACCCCTAAAAACTCCCGGTACACCAGGTCCCTGTGCTCCACCGGGGCCACGTTACTTACTTTCCGCGGGGCCGAGCCGTCCGGCAGGTCGAGCTCCCTTCTCGCCGTCCTGGTGTCGGACTTTTTCAGCTCCGCGTACAGGGTCACTAAATTGCCTTCCTACCCGCACTTGTGGCAGTAGCAGGCGGTGGTCCTGGCGTTGACGTAGAAGTGGCCCTCGTTCGGGCGCGAGTCGCCGTCGCAACCGAAGGGACAGCGGAAGATCCTTTCGTCGCCGGGGCCTCGCCTCACGAATTTGAGCCCCAGCTTCTGGGCGGCGCTCACGACGTCAAGCGCCGTAGCCAACTTCCGCCACCCCTTTCACACGGGCCACGTTCGGGAATTCTATGTGCCTGTTGTACGGCCAGTCGGGGAGCAGGACCGCTATTCCCGCCCGGACGTACAGCTTTGGGGCTTCCGGGTCGTCTTCCAGGGCCAGGGCCGCACCTAATGAGACGGCCGCGGCCACCTTCTCCCGCGCGTCCCGGCAGAAGACAACCGGGGCGTCCGGGAAGCCATGAAACTTGAGCCATCTTCTGGTGACAAACTCCGCTTCCCTGGGGCGGCAAGTGACGTAGACGAGGCCGCCGAGTTTTTCGGCCAGGCCGCGCACCGTCTCCGCGGCCCCCGGGAAGGGCCTGGCCAGCGCAAAACAGCGCAGCCCCTCGGGAGAGCGGAAGAACTCTCTGGGAATGGGCGCAGGATATGTATTGAGGGAGATGTCTGCGTACTTCTGGAGGCAGCCGTTCACGTTTGCGATGGTGTTGCAGATGTCGCAAATGACCATGCTCAGACCCCCTTTGGAAAAAGTGAGCGCGGGTGCTTGATACACCCGCGCCTTCTCCGGAAATGAGAAGCGGCCTACCAGTTTGGGTCAGGCCGCCTCGAAACCGTGGCTCTCTTGTCTACCTGCGGCAGGCTTCCCTGCGGTGCCTGATTTCGGCGATGTGGACCTCCCTTGACTTAAACTGGTACCGGAAGGTAACCCGCCAGTCGCCTACCCGAAGCCTGTACCTTCCCTGTAAAGCCTCCCCGTCCTGAAGGACGGGGCTTTCCGCATCCCCAGGACGAGGCGCCTCCGCTACGGTCCGTTTCCTTCATCCCGGCTGGAGGCGACCTTGCGGCTTCACGGAAAAGCTTTTATGCCGCCTTTTCCGCGCGTGCAAGGAGAAGTTCCTTTATCTTTTCGCGGCGCAAATCCCTGCTGTGCCAGCACCGCTCCGCCAGCGTCAGGAGCTCCGCATCGAAGAAACGTTCCCCGATGTTCAAAGCCCCCACCGTGTCTCGGGCTCCAGAAGTGGCCGCCCCACAGGTGCCTCTTGAGCTCCGGAAACTCCTTCCGCAGAAGCCGCGAAGAAACGCCCTTCAGGCTGTTCACGAATTTCGACACCTGGAGTTGCGGCTTTCCCGCGAACAGGATGTGAATGTGGTCCAGGGCGGTTTCCTGCTCGATTATCTCCACGCCGAAGCGTTCTGCAACGCGGCGCACTATTTCTTTGAGCCTTTCCGCCACCGGACCTTCCAGCACCCTGCGGCGGTACTTCACGCAAAAGACCAGGTGGAACTGAATTGAATAGACGGCATGAGCGCCCTTGTCGTAACGGTACTTCATGGCTTTATGATACTATAGAACCAAAGAAAAATCAAGGCCGCCTCTCATCTCCTCCCTAAAGGGAGGAGACTTCTCGACGGTCGTGTTAACCTTACAGCTCGGGCGCGGCGCTCTGGGTGGCGCCGCGCGCCCAGGCCGGCTGGGCTATTGGACCTATTGCCCGGAGGGGTGTCCGGAAGAAGACGGGCTGCCGCCGGAAGAGCTGGAGGTACCCCGGCTGCTCAGGATCAAGGCCAGGTGCGCCCACGGCTTGGCGAAGGCCAGCTTCACGTACGCGTGCTGGCAGGCCCGCTCGAAGGCCGTCTTCTTCGCCTCGGCCAAATCCTTCTCCGCCGCTGCCACGTCAGCAGGTGTGGCCATGCCCACTTCGAGCTTGAGCCGCGCCACCCGCAGGGCCTCCTCCGCCGCGCGCACCCCTTCTTGCGCTGTGGCGTAGGCCTCCTCGAGGTCTTTCACGTCGTAATAGAGAGAGCGGGTGAACAACTCCAGCATTTCCTTGGCGCTCGCCGCGTCGAGCTCCGCCTGCTCCACTTCGATCTTCCGCACCTTGTACGGCCGGTAATCGCCGGTGTAGAACATCATCTCCTCCAGGTACTTCTGGAGCGTCACACGCTCCTGCGCCAGCCAGACGGTGGGGGCGCTCTCCAGGACCTTTACCACCTCATAGTCAAGATCGGCTACCTCAAGCGGCTCAAACGCGACCGTGTCGGTGAGCACCGGGCGGTCCTGGGGCCACAGCCCGACGGCCGTGTTCAGGGCCTCGTAAGCCTTGTCCAGGTCGTTCCGCGCGCTCGCAAGCGCCGCATCTGCCTTGCGGTACTCCACCTCGGCGCCGACGACGGCCGCCTGGGTCACCAACCTCACCCAGTACGACACCCGCGCGTTCTGCAACTGCCGCCGGGCGCTGGCCAGGGCCGCCTCCGCCGCCTTGATCTTCTCCTGGGCCACCAGCACGTCCCAGTACTTCTTGCAGGTTTCGAGGGCGACCTTGTCCTTTTCGGCCGCGAGCGCCTTCTTGCTCATCCGCCACTCGAGGTCGGACGCCAGAAGCCGCGCCCACGGAACTTCGACGGCCGCGCTGCCGGCCGGGGCCGTGGGGATGTAATCGAGCTGTTCTGCCCGGTACTGCCGCCACTCCTCCGTGCGCTCGATCTCCTTCTCCGCCTTCTTCACGCTCTCGCTGTGGGCCAGCGCGAGTTCTACGGCCCGCTCGAGCGACAGCTCCGGCGTCGCCGGCTCTTTAGCCCCCGCCGCGGGCGCAAGAATGCCCAGAAGCAGCGTAAACACCACCATTACGCAGACCAGCCTGCGGCTCTTTTTCTTGCCCATTGGTAGACCTGCTCCTCTCTCCCAAATTAGTTAACCAGTTTAACTATTGCCAGTATAGCCCGGCGGTGCAAACGCTGTCAAGCTCCGGCGGACGCCTGTTCCATACCAGAATATAACATCCAGGCCCCACGCTTAAAGGATTACCGGGCGGTTGTCGAGTATATGTAACAAAGACCAGCCACGGAGGCCGCCGATGCGTTTGCCGCTGCGCCTTACAAGCGTCATTCTGAGCCTGGTTTTCCTCATTCCGGCTGCCACTTCTTACCCGGCACCCGCTTGGGCGGCCAAACCCTACGAGGTTCTCTGGCAATACACCGCGGGCGGCAAGGCCGTACTGCCCCCGGTGGTGAGCCCTTGGGGCGACGTGTTTCTTTTCGCCGGCAGCGCGGTGCAGCGCCTTGACCCGAACGGGCGCCTCCTGTGGAGCTTCAACGTTTCCGGCGGCAGGCCGGGCCGCCCGCTGTTCTTTTCCGACGGGAGCGTCTTCCTGCCCACCGACAAGGCGCTGTACGAAATCAAGCCTTACGGGCGCCAGGGATGGAGCTTCGGGGTCCTGGCCGGGGAGCAGGGGAAAACCGGCGTTCCGGCAGCGGCCCGCGGGCCGGGCGACCTTTTCTACGTTCTTATGGGCAGGAGCCTTTATGCCGTCGCGCCCCGCCGGAACATGGTCTGGTACGTGGCCGAAGGGGACACCGCCCTGGCCGTGGACGCCGACCACCACCGCGTGTACCTGGCGCACAGCGCGAAGGACGCGGGCACGACTCTCGTGGCCCTGGACGGCGCGGGCCAGGCGATCTGGCGGCGCGGCTTCGGCGAAATGAGCAGGGTTTCCCTCGTGCCCGCCCCGGACGGAAAGGTTATCTACGCGCTGCTGGTGCCCGGCAGGACCGACGCGCGCAACCGGGCAAGTGTGCAGGCACTGGATGCGGCCACCGGCGCGCAGGTCTGGCGCCGCGGCTTCCCCCAGCAGGAATTCAGCGAGCCGTGCCTGGCAGCCGACGGCACGCTCTACCTGGTGGCCGGCAGGCGCTACCTGTACGCCCTTGACGCCGCAACCGGCGAGGAAAAATTCTCCCTGCCCCTCCTCGACCTCAGCGGCGCCGCGCCCGCCGCCGACCGGCGGGGCATTGTGTACGTCCCCGGCAGGGAACGGCTTTACGCGGTATCGAGCCGCACCGGACGGCTCCTCTGGGAGGACAGGTTCGAGGGCGGCGTACCCGCTCCTCCGGCGGTGGGCCGCGACGGGCTGACGGTGTACCTCGTCACCGGCAAGGGCGTGCTGTACGCCCTGCAGGCGGGGGAGGTTCTGTAGCCCGTGCGCGCCCGGCTGTTTTTCCTCTCGCTCGCCCTGGTTTTCTGCCTCGCCGTCCCGGCCAGCGCCGCGCCGGGCGACGGCCTCTTCCCCGACGTTGCCCGGCACTGGGCGGCGGAGCCGGTGAACTTCCTAGGCGCCCTCGAGATGGTCAAAGGTTACCCGGACGCCACGTTCCGCCCGGAGCGGGCACTTACGGGCGTCGAAACGGTGGTGCTCTTTTTGCGGGCCACCGACCACGCGCCAACCCGGCAGGACAGGACCGGGCTCGCCGTTCCCCCGGACGCCGCCTGGGCCACGGCCGAACTCGCGCTGGCCGTTAAAGAGGGGCTGATCCGCCGGCAGGACATTACCCCCGAGGTGCTCCTCGCTCCCGCCCCGCGCGCTTTCGTGTGGCAGATGATGGCCCGCTCGATGAAGGTTCCGCCCGCCGAAGTCGAGCTCCCCTATGCCGACGCCGACCGCATCCCGCCGGACGCGCTGCCGGCGGCGCGGACGCTTCTCGCCCACGGCCTCCTACAGGGCTTCCCGGATGGCACGCTCCGCCCCCTCGCCCCCGTCACGCGGGCCGAAATGGCCGCCTTTATCGCCGGCATGGTGGAGGAAGGATGGCTCAATCCCCTTCCCGCGCGCCGTCTTGACGGCTGGGTAAGCGCCGTGAAAAAAGACAAAGACACCTACAAGATAACCCTGAGCACTCCCGGCGAGGGAAGCAGGGAGTACGCTCTGGCGCCGAACTGCGGTCTCTTCAACCTCAAGCCCCTGACGCCGCATGCCCTCTGCAACCTGCGGGCCCGCGTCGTGCTCGACAGGGGCAGGAAGGCGGCCTATATCCGGGCCGGGGAGCCGCGGGTGCCGCCCCGCGCTACCGACACCGTCACCGTCACGGTGGAAAAGGTGATCCGCGGGCGCGACTACCAGGTGACGGTGCGCGACCTGCACCACGAACTGCGCACCTTCAACACCAGCTGGGCAACCACCGTCCCCGGCGGCCTGACCGCCATGAAAACCGGCCAGTGGGTGCGGTTGGTTACCATCGGGGAAACCGCCTGGGAAATCGACGCGCTGAAAGTAGAGAAGGTTTCCGGCACCATAAAGTCCATCGACGGCTACCGGATTCGTTTGGACAAAGAGCACAAGACCCTCGGGGACACGTTCGAGTACTGGGACCGCGCCCGCCTGACCGACAGGGACGGCAACCGGTACAGTGGGGCGCTGCAGGTAGGGAGCAACATCGAGATCATCAGCCTTAACGCGTACACCTTGCTGGAGATCAGGGTAACAAAGTAAAGGTCAAGTGGCAAAACCTTCCCTGACGGCCGGGTATGTGTTACCCTGTCTTAAAATCTAACCGGAAATCTAACCGGGAGGAGACGGCAACCGGTGGAAGAAACCCTGCGCCGCATTCTGCACGAGCTGAGAGAACTGCGCCGGGGACAGGAAGCCCTGCGCAGCGACTTCGCCAGCCTGCAGCGGGGACAGGAAGCACTCCGCAACGACGTCGTAAACCTGCAGCAGGGACAGGAAGCTCTGCGCAGCGACGTCGTAAACCTGCAGCGCGGACAGGCCCGGCTGGAAAAGGGGTTTGAATCCCTCCGTGCCGATGTTACAAGCCTTCAGCAAGGCCAGGCAGCACTGCAGAAACAGCTCGCAAGGCTGGAGCTGCGTATGGAAACCGAAGTCTTCGACGAGATCAAGGCGCTCTTCGACGCCCGCCAGGTGCATCTGGACTATTTCGAGGAACTGCGCCGGGCTCTGGCCAGGATCGAGGACAAGCTTCACGCCCGCGACGAACTCCTGCTGCTCCGCAGCAACCGCGATGCAGAATGATACTGAATTCCATTTACGCGGCGGTCCGGGCGGCGCCGGTTCTTCTGCTACTGCTCGACCGTCACGGCCCTGGCCTTGTCATCCCAGGTTACCCTGGCTCCGAGGTTTTCGCCGATGAAGCGGAGCGGCAGCATGGTCCTGTTCGCCCGAATGAACGGCTTCACGTCCGCGTTGTCGGGGTCGATGAGGACATCCGCCAGGACACGTCCGCGCCTGAGACGGGCGATGACGGCTTGCGTTTCTCCAGGTAACGTTGGGCGAGATCGTCCGGCACGGGAAGGGGAGGCGGCAGCGGACGGCCGTCCCGGGCCGCCGGGCTGATCCAGCCGTTCTGCTCCAGGCGCCGCACGCGGGCTTCAACACTGAGTGTTTCCGGGGCCAACGGAACCAACCGGGCAACCGGTTGCCCGCGTTCCGTAAGGATGATCTCCGCTCCCTCCCGGACATCCTTCAAAAGCCGGCTCAGGTTCATCTTGGCTTCCCGTATGCCCACGCTGAGTCGGCGCACGGCACCACCCCCTTGTGGTTATTGTACCTGCATGCATGATTGTGGCACGGAACGTATTTGGCAAGTAAGGCAAGCCCATTGTTACCCTCCCGTCCACGCCGGCGCCAGCACCGGAGGGTTAACCCAGGCCTGCCTGGCTCAGGAGCGTGCAAGAGCGCACAAAATGTAAAGGAGCCCGGGCCATTTAACCCGGGCTCCTTGGGTTCGCTCAGGCCTTACAGCTCGAGCGTGGCGGTCTGGGTGGCGTTGTCCCAGGAGGTCTTCGCGCCGAGCGCCCAGGCCAGCCAGCCGATCGGCAGGCAGACGCGTCCGGGCGGCACAAGCTCAGGTGCGGTGTCCATGTTCACGGTCGCGCCGTTGATGATCATCGCCTTGCTGCCGACCTTCATCTGGATGACCTTCGCGCCCGCGACGATGGTCGCCGTCTGGGTCGCGCCGTCCCAGATGATGTTATTCTCGTCGATGCCCAGCGCCTTGGCGCAGAAGCGGACCGGCACGTAGGTGCGGCTGTTCTTCAGGTACGGGGCAACGTCCATCGTGACGTCAACGCCGTTAACCTTCATCGTGGTGCTGCCGATCACCAGCACTGCGGTGCCCTTCACCTCGCCGGGCGCAGGGGTGACGACGGTGGCGTTGACAACCTTAGCAGCCGTGGTCGAAGCCGGGAACAGACCCTCGTCCTTGACCTCATAGTAGTCGGTACCGCCACCGTAGGTCGCAAACCTAACCCTGTTCCCAGCATCGTCATAATCCGAACCCCAGTAATCGCTGATTTCGGACTCATCGTTGACCTCGATAACAGCGTCGCCCTTGAGCTTGACCACGATGTCGCCCTCAGCCACGTTGCGGTCAACGGTGTACTGGACACCGGTAATCTTGATGGTGCTTGCAACGTTGCTGTCGTCGTCGATCGGGATGAGCAGTTCGTTGTCGTCGTTCTGGCGCTTCACATTAGCCCCGTCGATGTCAAGGTCACCGCTGACCACTTCGACCTTGGGCACGGTGGCAAAGCGGACACCATCCGGCAGATCGAGGATCAGGTTACCCTCTTTGATCGCGCCTGCCGCAGCTTCGGTGATCGTGATGTCACCCGCCGACTGCGCCTGGACACCGATCTTAACCGCCGGCTTGTCGGCTGCCGTCATCGTCACAGGAGCAACCACCTTGCCAACCACCAGCTTCCCGCTGAGGCCAGCCGTGCCGCTTACCTCGATTACAAGGTCGCCGGTCACGCCGGGCTCAAGAACAACTTCCAGGTCTTCCAGCGTCAGCTCAGCAGCGTCGCTGGTTGACTGCTTCTTAATTTCGTACTTCGCCGTTCTGCCGTCGTCGCCCGGGAAGCCGACGAACTTGATCTCGGCGCCGTTGTCTTCATCGCCGTCATCAAGCTTGCCCCACTTGGCGTTCGCCGGGAGCGTCAGGAGCACCGTGCGCCCCTGGATCAAGCTGCCCTTGACGGACTCCTTGATAACAATGTCGCCGATCTCCTGCTCCAGCATACCCGCGAACACCTGCGGCGCGTCCTTAGCCTCGATCGTCGCGCCGTACTCGCCGTACTTAGCGATGGTTACTTCGCTAGGTGTAGCATCAGACTCGCCGCTTACCTTAGCTACAACGTCTCCCGCCTTGGCTTCGGTCTCGTCAGATACCTCGATGTTGAGCTTCAGTTCGAAGGCCGTCGCCTTGGAGGTCTTAATGTAGGACCAACCAGCGGCATTAGAGTAAGTAACGAGGTTGACGGTAAGTTCGTCAGTACCAATTCCACCTACGAGGATGTACTTCTTGTTGTTGACCCCGTTGGTCTTGCTCGTCCTGTAACCGTCAATCGTTTCACCCCAGAGTTGAGTCACGCCTGCAACGCCTTTCCACTCAAATCCGTCAGGCAAGGTCAACTTCAAAGAATTCTTCGTGTCGCTACCCTCTTTGAGCGAACCCGCTGTGACCTCTTTGACCCGAATCCGAATCGGGTCGGCAGTAGTGTCATCGCTAAATGTTGGCGCGTTGGTGACGCTCAGTTCCACCTTGCCACCCGGCACGCGAGCGATAACGACCTCGCCACTCGGGAAGCCGGAAACGGATGGAGCCTCCGCCACGACTTTAATGTCCCCGGAGAATCCGCTTTTCACGTCAACCTGTTTGAAAGTCACCTTAAAGATAGAAGCATCTCCCGCACGCGCAATTCGTGTGGCTTGTACCTGAAATTCATTGTCACTAAGTTTCGTAATCTTCAGATTGCCGTAGACTACTTCTCTTAGTGAAGCATAGTTAATTTCGTAAGTAGCGGTAGTCGTTGTCAACTCGTTGTCCTTGCCGGCTAGACTCGCCGGAACTTCCAGACTAAGCCGATCAATTACAAAATCCGAGGGCAACCAAAAATTCACAACATCATCGGTTCCATCTATTATCCCGCCGTCGATTTCTGCAATGAGTGTACCGAGTTCTTGGTCGTTTGCATCATCAACATTGGGCACCGTCGCCGCTCGATAGGCACTCGCCGCCCCCGCCATGCCCGCCGGCAGGAGGCTCAGCAGGAACGCCAGCGTGATGAGGATGGCGATGCCGCGCAGTTTACGCTTGTGCGTCACTAATTTTCCCTCCTTGTGAGAATGTTAAAGTGGTGGAGCTTTCCGCTCCGGTAGGAAGGTGATTCGCTTCTCACGGGTTGCCGTCCCTCTCTGGCGCCGCATCCCCCCTCTTGCGGAAGTCAGGCGCAGGTCCGCCGCCCGCTACCGGGCGGCCCGCCCCGCCAGCTACTTAATTAGACAACTGGCAAGCGTGAAAAGTTCCACCTGCAGATGAAAATTTTGCGTATATACCCGCATTTTTTTAGGTTGCTGTACACACGCTTGGCGCGAAAAAATGCTTTTTCAACCGCTCATTCTTCCCCGAGCGCCACCAGGGCCTGCACCTCGGCCACGACCGCGCCGAGCGGGACGGCGAAGCAGAAGCCCGCCCCCAGGCTGCGGAGCAGGGCGGGGAAGTCGTCGGTCCTCGTCTCGAAGACCGCGCGGCCATCGGTGACCAGGTAGGCGTCCGGCGAGACGTTCTGGAGCCCCGCGCGCTCCTGGATGCGCTTCACCAGGAGGCGCACGGGCCGGTCGGCGTGGAAGTCGAGCCCCGCCTCGCGCAGCCGCTGCATCACCCGCAGGGCCACCAGGTCGGCGAACGACCAGAGCCGCGCCTGCCGCGTCCCGTACCTCCCGGCCACGCTCGGGGTGATGAAGCCCTCCTGCACCCAGTAGTGCAGGGTCTTGCGGTTGACGCCGGTGAGCCGCACCACCTCCGCGGCGGTGAAAACCGACGGCTGCTGCTCCGCCGGCTCTGCCTGCCCCCTGGGAATCGGCTCTCCGCCGCCCCCGCCGTCCAGGAACTCCGCCAGGGCGGCGGCGCTCACCCGCCACTGGTTGCCGATCTTCCGGCCGGCCAGCGTCCCGCGCCGCAGCCACTTCAGCACCGTGCGCTCCGAGAGCTTCAGCTTCTTCGCCACTTCCTGCGGCGTAAGGTATTCTTCCACAGCAACTGCCCCTCCTTTGTGCGCTCGCCTGACTAATTAGATTTCCCAAAAGCGAAAAAAGTTCCTGCGGTATCGCTGTAGTGTGAAAGGTAATGCTGGGCGGGACGCACCCTCCGCTCATTGGACCGCTGCACGACCCCATTAAACTAAAAGCCCCGTGCCTCCCCTCCGGCACGGGACCTCTCTTGCTAATCTCTTGCTAATCCAGCCCCGGAAACGCCCGGAAATAAAGGGATTTTTCCGGGACCCCCGACCGCTCCCTCCAGAAAACAGAGAACCCGCGAAGCCTTGATTTTCGCGGGTTCGGAGAATGCATTTGGCTCCGCGAGCAGGATTCGAACCTGCAACCCCCCGGTTAACAGCCGGGTGCTCAACCGTTGAGCTATCGCGGAACGGACGATTCATTCACGGCTCCTATTATACCAGGAAACACTCGCTTGCGCAAGCCCAGGCGGCGCCCCTATTTCCCTCGCTTTGTGCCGGCCACTTTCGCACCCGGAGCGCAACATACCCCGCCCGGGCAAACTGACGAACGCTCAAGCTGCAGGGTGGCATGGTCGATGCCGAACCGCTCGCGCAGCATACCCTGCAGCCGGTTCAGGATATCCGACGAACGAAACTCATCCGCGATCACGACGTGGCAGCTGAGGGCGGAAAACCCGGTGGTGATCGACCACACGTGCAGGTCGTGAACGTCGATGACCCCCGGCACGGCCAGGATGGCCGTGGCGATATCGCGGTAACTCAGGTGGGCGGGTACGCCTTCCATGAGGACGTGCAGGCTCCGGGCAAGCAACCGCGCCGCGCTGGTTACGATGAGCAGCCCGATAAAGGCGCTGATAATGGGGTCGGCCAGGATCCATCCGGTGAGCATAATGATCACCGCGGCAGCGACCGCGCCCACCGACCCCAGAAGGTCGCCCAAGACGTGCAGGAACGCGCCGCGCATGTTCAGGTTCTCCCGGCTGCCCCCGCAAAGGATCCAGGCACTCGCGACGTTGGCCAGAAGCCCTGCAACGGCCACGCCCATCATGAGCTCGCTCTGCACGCTTGGCGGCGCCAGAAAGCGCCGATAGGCCTCATAAAAAATAAACCCGGTGATAACGAGCAGCGCGGCGGCATTGACGAAGGCCGCCACCACTTCCGCCCGCCGATAACCAAAGGTCTTGGCCTCCGTAGGCGGCCGCCCGGCGAACCACAGGGCAAAAAGGCTCAACCCGAGCGCGGCCACGTCGCCGGCCATGTGGCCCGCATCCGAAAGCAGCGCCAGGCTGTTGGCAAGGAGACCCCCTACCAATTCGGTAGCCGCAAAAGCGACGGTAATCCCCAGCGCCCACAGCAAGCGTTTTTGATCCGTATGGCACGCGTGATGGTGTGCGTGGCCGTTCTCGAGCATGGTAGGTCACCCGTTCTGCATCCGATTCATTCTTACATTAGCTCAATGCGGCATTTCGCGTCAAGTTTCGCGCCTGAAGAGCAGGTATTCCGGTGTGAACAAACAACAGCGGGTGCACGTGGCGCCTCCCAGATGGCAAGGCGACGGTGCGAAGGGAAAAATCTACCCCGTCAAGTACTGACGGGGTAGGTAAACTTGCTTCCGGGCTTCGCCTTGTCTATTCAGCCTGCCGGGTCAATAACACCTGCAAAACCTGTTGCTTCTCCCGTAATGTCTGCCGATATTTCTCCTGCGGGGGTATGGAATTCTTCCCCGCCGAAAAACCGGCCGTGCAAAAGTCCTGGGCTTCCAGCGAGTCGGAGCCGAAAAGATTCTGGATTATGGACTTGGTATGCGCATTCCAGGCGTTGTACTCCTTGCCAAAGGGATCCTTGTTGTGGAGCTCTTGCAGCAGTTCGAGTTGACGTGCCAGCTTATCGTACAGCATTGCGTATGTCTCCATGGGGGCCTAGCACGCTCCTTTTGCACGAGTTTTCTATTGCTGATTATACAAGCTGCAACGTTCACGTATCAAGTAGCTATCGTCCCGGCAGCCGCCCTCCTGTACACGATTGCCGTCTGGCGGTCGCGGATAGCTGCCCGCAGGCCATGTATTTCCTGCACCCATTCGGGTACCCGGTTCACCACCCGGCCCACATGCCGGCTAAGGTGCGCATCACTCCCCCCTACGAGGGGAAGCCCGAGCTTTTCCGCCAGTTCCGCCACCTGGGCAGAACGGTGCAGGTCCAGGGCGTTGATTTCCAGTGCATCCAGCCGCCGCAACAGGTCCTCCGGAACACGTCGCACATCGTACCCGTGCCGCAGAGGGTGCGCGCCGATACGCAGCATTTCCAGTTTTTCGGCTGCCGCCAGGAGATCGGCAAGGCGGGGTTGATCACGGTTACTGGGCCATCTCCCCAATGCTTCACCCAAGGCCGGTAGGGCGTCAGGCGTACCAATGAGCAGGATGTGTACCCCCTCCCGGACGGCCACTTCCGCACCCGCAAGGATACACATCTCCCGCCACTGCCAGTTGCGCGTCTCCAGGGCCGCGAAGATATTCCAAAAAGTTTTCAGTTCGGCATGCTCGGTGATCGCGAGGAAGCGCAAGCCAACCGTGCGGCCACGTTCGAGGAACCGTTCAAGCCGCCGCCGGCTGAACCGCTGAAAGGTAAAGAGCTGGGTGTGACAGTGCAGTTCCGCTAGGGGCATGGTACATCCCCACGTTCTCCGGATTCGGGCCTGAAACCCTCTGTTGCCTACATTATATGACTCCATAATTATCCTGCGCCCTGCCGGAGAGCGTGGGAACGTGCTTGTTCGCGCGATACCCGGGTGCGGCGGCGGCGACGGCAGGCGTTCGGTTCTGTGTCAGGGTTTTTGGGATCGCAGCAGGCCGACCATCCTGCTCAGTTTATCAACCTCGGCCTGGATAAGACTAAGCTCTCTGGTAATTTCACCCAGCGAGGCAAGAACTTGTTTACGCAACCGATCCTCGGCCAACTGCGCTCGCCCCCGCAGCAACGCCAGGCTGTCGGCCACGGCAGCCAGCAGTTCCGGCTCCGGAGCATAACCCGTACCGGTATACGGCCGTACCGCAACCTTCCCGTCTTCGTAGGAAATCCTGACCAGGTTTACGCCCAGAGCGTACAAAAGCTTTAAGGCCGTAGAAATTTTCGGGTCGATGCGGCCGCTCTCGATGTCGCTTACGGTGGACTGGGCTACGCCTGCCCGGCCGGCCAGCTCAGCTTGCGAGATCCCCCACTTGGAGCGCAAGCTGGCAAGACTGCCACCAAAGCTCACGACGAATCACCGACTAATAATCTATCGGTTAAGGCTATAGCTTGGCAAGACGGGATATCTCCTGTGGCGATAGCTTACCTCGTTCTCACCAGGCCTAGCTTTCTTTTTCTTGCCAGAAGACCGATTTTGCGTTATCTTTAAAATATCGCTCTAGCGATAACCTGGTTCTGGAGGTCTGGTGGTATGGACATCGGCAGCCGCCTGCGTGAGCTACGCCGGAAAGCGGGTCTCAGCGGCAATGCCCTAGCCCGGAAAGCCGGCGTCGCCCAATCGACGGTCAGCGAAATCGAGGCGGGACACACTATGCCCAGCTTATCCACCCTGACCCGCCTCTGCCAGGCGATGGGTATTACCCTGGGCGATTTTTTCAGCACCACCGCGCGTGAACCCTTGCCGCCTAAACTCCAGCACTTCCTGGCGCTGGGTCGCCAACTCGAGCCGGCAGAGCTCAACCTGGCTATTGCCGTGGTCGAAACGCTACTGAAACAAAGACAGGGCGATAAACCCCTTGATAAAGTCGCTGAAGAAAAAAGTCCTTATGGTGAAGGCGGGAACTTATAGCCCTTCCTTTTTATGCGTTCCACCAGGAGATGCGCGGGGAGGCCTCCCTTAGCTACGAGTTCCCCTTCCAGCAGCAATTGTGGCGACTGATCATATGGGAGCTGCGGATCATAGCGATAACTAAGGTGCACGGCGTCACCGAAGAGCCGCCGCAGCAAGTTCTCCAGGAACCTGTATTCCATGGCGAGACTCCACCCACCGGGCCGACAACCCTCGGGCGCTCACCCGGGGCCGCCGAACCTGTTTGGCGGCAGGTGTCCCACCACTTGCACGTGCACCGTGCTATCACTCCCGCAGGATCCTGCCTTAATTATACCACGAGACGGCGGAGGCGCCCTGCCGCCGCAGATGCGGCATCGGGCGGCGGGTTTCCCATGCCCGCGCCGTACAAGGGGTGCTCAGGGAAGCAACTGCAGGGCCGCCACAAACCGGGGTCTGTAGATGGAAAAATGCTTTTTATCGTACGTAAAAACCTGGCTGATTCTGTATCTTTCGCACAAGGCGAAGCATGTGCTGTCCACAAAACCAAAGCCGGCGTCGGCGTATTCGCCGTCAATTGCCAGCGCCATTTGCAGCTCTTCTGTTCCCAGGGGGAGGATCTCGAAAGCGCCATCGCACACGGCCTTCAACAAACGGTTGGCAAAGTGGGCACCGAGGCGCGCCTCGATCAACAACCATGCTTCTGTCAGCACGGGCAGCGATATGCAGAGCATTTTCTTGCCGGCAACGCTCTTATAGAACTCCCTGGCAGTCCTATGGTTTATATCGTTACGGTCGATCAGCGCGTAGAACGCGCCTGTGTCAACAAGGATCAACGCAAGACCTCCCTGAGGATCTCCTCGGCTTCTTCCGATGTACGGCCGCCCTTTGGCCCTTCAGCCGCGCCCACGAAGGAAAAATAATCGACCTGCCCTTTTTCCTTGAGATAGGCCGCCAGCGCTTCGCGGATAATTTCCGACGCTTTCTTGCGCGAGGACGCAGCCACCCTTTTCAGGAGAAGAAATTGATCTTCATCAAGGTAGACCATTGTCTTTCGCATACTAACCACCTCAAAGAACAGTATATGTGACATATATGCTATATGTCAAGCAACTGAACACGGGTACACCAATCGAGTAGGAGGGGGCGGGTAGCCCCCGTCCTCTCACACCACCGGACGTGCGGGTCCGCATCCGGCGGTTCGCCAGGCTTCACGGGTTGCTTCGTAGCATTCGGTCAGGCTGAGCAGGCCCTGGGCGCGCCAGTAGGCAATGCCCAGGGCTCTGTTCATTGGCCCGCCCGCCATCCGCCACGGCCGGAAGCCGAAGCTCGCATCGGAGAACGTGGGGTCGAAAATGGGCGTCAATACTTGCAGGAGAGCCTGCTGGATCAGGCGGTCCATCACGGTGGGGATCCCCAAACAGCAGTCTGCCACCGCCGGGTTTCGGGATTTCGACCCGGCGCACGGGCTGCGGCCGGGAGGTCCCCGTGAGCAGTTCTTCTCGGATGCGCGGCCTTACCTTACGCGGATCTGGTCCCGAAGCTGCTCGGTAGGGATGCCGTCCACGCCGGGGGCGCCTCCGTTCCGCTCCACCCGTTTCAGGGCGGCTAGCATGCTCTCCCTGGCCACCACCCGTCCCATCAGGCTGCCCTCTGCGTCCCCGCGGGGTGCCCCTCCGGTTTGTGCCGGAAGCGAGCTCCGCCCTCCCGCCGGCCCCTGCGCGACTTCACCGCTTCCTCCGGCAGGCAGGCCCTATGTGGGTTTTCTGCTTTCCTCGCTAGCCACGCGAACGCACCGGGTTCACCCCTTTGCCTGACGTTCGGCCCTTCCCGGTCGGGGCGTCCCCCCTCCCGGTACTATGACCTCTGCTGACTCCTACCAGGTCAGCCGTCCCTCTCGGGCCGGGTTACCGGCGTCGCCGGCTTCCCGGCAGGCCTCCCCGGGTAAGAACGCCGACCTTCGCCCCGCGCCCGCTCCATCTACTCTACCACTCCTTGGCAGCCTGGGATTTCGCTGTGTTCTGCCAGCTCATCCGAGCGGTCCAGCCTCTTATGGGATTCTTGTTCATCGGGCCGTGGCCTTGCCTCCGGCTTCCTTCGGACCCTGCCTCGCGATAGGCGCCCTTGCCTTTGGCTAGCGGGCTCGTGCTGCCTCGCCCACAGCGGACTTTCACCGCCAAGTCAGCGCCCATGCCGGGCGCACAGAAATAGGGGAAGACTCTGTCTTCCCCCTTCTTTTTAGCTCTGGGCCTGGAAGAAGATGTTCAAGGTAACGGCGCTGGCGGCATCGACGGCGGCATAATACACCCGGGCGTATTTAAGGAAAATGGCAGCTACCAGAGCGGTAACATCACCGGTGTTCAAGGTAACCGGCCCCGCGTGGTCAATCCAGTTTGCGCCGTCCGGGCTTATCTGCAGCTTAACCGTTGCTGGCGCAATTGTCGTGGACGCGTTAACCACACCGAAAGTATAGGTCCTCCATTCCATGACATCATAGCTGGTGCCGGGGAGACCTGCGGTATCGGTAAGATTGGCTACCGTCGCCGATACGTCGGTTGTGGCCAGCGTGGTTTCCACCGCCAGACCGGGGCTGGTAACCAGAAGGCCGCCGCTCGGCGGGGTAATGGATAACCCAGTTGCCGGTGCCGTGACCAGCAGCCCGTTCGCCGGCGCCGTCACCGCCAAACCCGTACTCGTGATGCCCAAATAGCCTGCGGTATCGGTATAGAGAGCAACGTTTTGGCTGCCAAATATCTTTATCCGCGCCTGATCCGGATTATCTTGAAAGATTTTAAAGTTTGGCATAGACTACCCTCCATTCTGCAAATTATTTTCAGAAATTCAATCCAAGAATTTCCTGTGAACAGGATATGACGGCTGGTGGCGAAGTGTTAACAATCTTCATATTATGTTTACTGGCAATAAATGACACTAAGGAAGGTATCGAACAGATGGGTGCGCGCGTGAGCTTATGCCAAATAGCTCGCGAATTCGGCGCCCTTGTTCACTCATTTCCCTGGAACGACAATTTCAGCGAGGCGCGCAACGCTTCGTTGGAACTGGCAACAGGCGACTGGATCCTGATTCTAGATGCCGATGAGGCGCTTGCCGAAGGAAGTAGAGACGTACTGCGCAGGATTACGGCTGCCAACGACGTAGAAGGGTATTTCGTCAAAATAATTAACTACCTTGGTAACGAAGGATGGATTGAGCCCTGCCCGGATCTAGTATTCCGCCTTTTTAGAAACCGGCCGGACTACAGGTTTCGTGGAGCGGTCCATGAGCAGATTGTTGACGTCATTTTAGAAAGAAATAGTCAAGCCAGGTATCAGGTTGCTGATGACCTGGTAATCCTCCACTACGGCTACCTGGACCACCAGATACGGGAAAAGGATAAAAAGAACCGCAACCTTGCCCTGCTCCAACGCGAGCTGGCCAGTACCCCGGATAACCGCCTGCTACGGTACCACTACGGTGTGGAGCTGTACCGCGCGGGAAGGTACTTGGAGGCCGCAGAAGAATTAATCAAGGCAGCCAACGGCATCGATCCGCAAACGATCTACTTGCCCAAGTTACTACGTTATATCGTCCTGGCCTACCACGGGGCGCAGAGGCACGAACAAGCTTTGGAAATCGTGCAACTCGGGTTAAGCCTTTTCCCCAACTACGCGGATCTTTATTATTACGGCGGGTTGATCTACTATGAGCAGAAGCAGTATGCCAGGGCGTACGAGTTCTTTCAAAGGGCCATTTCGATGCCTGAACAGCCGGCTTACTATGCTCCGTTCAGCGGGGTGCGCGGCTTCCGCTCTTATTATCAGCTCGGCCGGTTGGCAGAAGTCTTCCTAAATGATGAAGAAGCTTTGCGGTATTACATTCTGAGCCTGCGGGATAACCCATCCTTTACCCCCGCCCTGGAGAGCGTCGTCCGTATCCTGAGGCCGGACGAGGACCCAGTGTACACACGTAAATGTCTCGAACAACTGTGTGATTTCTGCACTCCCCAGGCTAACATCTTAATGGGACAGATTCTTCTCCGGCAGGGCGCGTACCAGCTCGCTCTCGCCTACCTTGAACGGGGTATGGGGCAGCAGGAGGTTCCCTCAGAAATACTGCTATGGAAAGCGATCTGCCTTGTACAGCAGCGGCGGCACCTGGAGGCTCTGCGTCTCCTCGACAGCTTCGGACCCGATCATCAACTTCACCCAGTGGCCAAACTGAATAAGATTTTGTGCTTCTGGTGGCAGGGAAACCGTCGCAAGGTGCGCGCCCTCGTCGAAGAGCTTATCGCTCTGGGGCTCTCGCCGGAGACCGGCGCGGTGGTAAACCTGTTGAAGGATTCGTTGGGGAGGCGAAAAGGACCCCCAGTCACCCTGGGCCAGGAGGGAATGGCGCTGCTCCTGGATATAGTTATGAGAACGCTCGACCTGAAAGAAAAGGACCGGGCTCGATCGCTCTTAACGTGTCTCGGCCGGGAGTGTTTGTGCAAAAACACCCGCGCCATCGGCCGGTTGTTTTACAGGTACGGCTACCTGGATGAAGCAGAACATTACCTGCTTCTCGACCTGGAAAACAATCCCGAATGCGCCGAGACCTGTTTTACACTCGCGGAAATTAAACAGCGGCAGGGCGCTTTCCTTGAAGCCGGTGACTTCTACCGTCGGGCTCTCGCCCTGGACCCGGAAGAACCGCGCTACTACATTAAGCTTATAAGCCTTTATGAAGATATGCGCCGGGCAATTCTGCGCGAAGCAATGCACAGGTACCCCCAGGTACCGGTTTTCCGCACGCTTTTGGAGGAGGCCCCGGGCGAACAATGACCATTACCGTAGGTTTAGCAATGATCGTGCGCAATGAAGAGGCAAACCTGGCCAGCTGCCTGGACAGTGTCAAGAATGCGGTAGACGAAATGGTCATTGTAGACACCGGTTCGTCCGACCGCACCGTGGAGATCGCCCGTCGCTACACCGACAAGGTATACCATTACCCGTGGCAAGACGACTTCAGCGCCGCCCGTAACTTCGCCCTAGAACATACCCGCAGCCAGTGGATTCTCTCACTCGATGCCGACGAGGAGCTGGATACCGCGTCGGGTGACTTGCGTGCGCTGGTGCTCGATAGCGAAGGTTACGACGCCTTTTTCCTCCCGCTTTATAATCGGACAGCGCAACCTTCCGATAATTTCACCCGGTTTTTTGTTCTGCGACTATTTCGCAATTGTGCAGAATACCGGTTTCACGGCCGCATCCACGAGCAGGTACTCATCAGGCGCCCCGAAGCCGTGGGAATCGCGGAGGGACCGGTGATCTGGCACAAGCTGGCACCTGAAAGTGAACGCAACCGCAAGCGGGGCCGCAACCTGGCATTGCTACAGCAAGCGGTGGCCGAAGAGCCCGCCAACCCCTTCTTGCAGTATTATCTCGGGGTGGAATGGCTGGGTCTTGGTCAGGCCGAAAAGGCCCTGCCGTGCCTGCGCAGGGCTTGTGCTGATCTTACGGACGGCCACATCTTTTTCCGGGCACCGGCCGTCCGCTATGTGATGAGCTGCCTCAAGATCCTTGGGCGATTAGACGAAGCCATCTGTATCTGTCTTGAGGAGTCCCAGAGGTACCCTTCGTACACCGACATGTTCTTTGACGGGGGCGTGTTGTTCGAGGAAAAAGGCGAGTACGAAATAGCTATCAGGTGGTTTAACGAAGCCGTGAGGTGCGGCCAACCGCCGGCCCTGTTCAGCCATACTAACGGAACCGAGAGCTTTTTATCGTTTTACCACCTGGGGTACTGCCACGAAAAACTCGGCCGTCTCGAAGAAGCAAGGAACTATTACGAGCAGGCCCTGGCTTCGAACCCGGATTATATTTACCCGCTGTACAATCTTTTCCTCCTCAATCTGGTCGAAAAGGGACCGGAGGGTGCATTTAACCATTTCAAAGCGAGCGGACGCCTGGATCAACCCCAACAGGCAATAGCGCTGGCCGACCTGTTTTTCGAGGCCGGTTTTGCCGACCTGGCCTGTACCTGCCTCGATAATGCTGCCACAGGTACGGCCCATTTTAAGGACAATTATGCCAGGCGTTTGGCACAGTTCCAGATATGCGCCGGTCGCCTCAACGAAGCGCTTTCCCTTATCGACGGCATCCGGCACGCGCGTGAGGAAATAGACTTCGAACTGACCGTAGACGAGACCGTCGCCCTGATCCTCAAGGAAGATTATGATACGGCGAGATCAAGGGCCCTGTTACTCTGGCGGCAGCCGGACAAACGCGCTACGGCCTGGGCACTGTTAAACCTGATTGCCCTGTGTGCCTCTAACTCCATCTGCGGCCGACCGGAAAAAACCCGTCACCCGGCGGTGATACGGACACTGCTGGACGTTCTGGAGAAATGCCTGCGCTTCCGGCCTTGGCGCCCCAAAAGCAACGCTATCCCCCTTGCCGGCAGATACCACCGGTTGGTTAATGAGACAATCGGGTACTTGAGCCAATTATCACCTGAAGGCTCTGCCGCCCTTTCTGCGTACTTCCAAGGCAAAGCAGCTACCGTTCGCCGGTTGATGGATTATAAATACGGCCAAGCCAGGAGGCTCTTCCATGCCTGACGGTGTATCGGTTAGTTTGTGCATGATCACCAGAAACGAAGAACACTTTCTGGCTTCCTGCATCAACAGCGTCCATCACATCGTAGACGAAATCATTGTGGTAGATACGGGTTCCACCGACAAAACCAGGGAAATCGCCGCCCGCTATGGAGCCAGAGTATTTTTCTTTCCCTGGCAGGACGATTTTGCTGCCGCCAGGAACTACTCGCTGGCCCAGGCCACCGGTGAATGGATACTGGTCTTGGACGCCGACGAAATACTTGAACCGGTACAAGCGGAGGCCTTTGCCCGGCTTCTGGCCAGACCGGAGGTAGAAGGATATTTTTTCAATATCCGGAGTTACCTGGGTCACGGTGAAGCAGTGGTCCACGATTACGTGGTTCGTTTGTTTAGAAATAAGCCCGTCTACCGTTTTGAAGGTGCCATCCACGAACAGGTGGCCGGAGCGATAAAAAGACAGAACGGGGGGAAGGGTCTGGCGTTCGCCGATCTGGTTATACACCACTTCGGCTACCTTAACCGGCAGGCGCAAACCAAAAACAAACGCCAGCGCAATATTTCCATAATCCTCAGGGCTTTACGCGATAATCCCAAGGACCCCTTTCTCCTTTACAGCGTGGGTACCGAGTATTTACAAGCTGACGAATTTACGAAGGGCATCGCGTTCCTCGAAAAAGCGTTAACCCTCATGCGAGGCGGAGAGGGATATTTCCGCGACGTACTTATCACCCTGGGCGCGGGACTTCTGCGAGCGGGCCGAGTAGACAGGCTAACGTCTTTTCTCGATAAGGCCCTGCAGATGCTGCCCAACGACCCCGACCTGCACTTGCTAAAAGGGATGGCGGCACTTGCTAAAGAGGCGTACGCAGCCGCAGCGGTAGAACTGCGACAGGCCCTGGCCGGATGTAACCAGACGTTGCCGCCTCACCGGATCCTTACCCTGCTGGGGGACACATGCAATATTTTGGGTCAGTATGCGGATGCGGAAAATGCGTACCTTGAGGCTCTTCGCCTGGCGCCGCGCACCCTTTATCCCCTAACGCAAATCCTGAGTCTTAAACAAAAAGGCAAAAGCAGGCTTGGATGGGATGCACTGAGCCGGTTTGCTCCGCCTACAATAAAGAAGGCCTTACGCGAAGAATTAATCAACCTCGGCGAATTCTCCCTTGCCCTGATATTGTCCTTACTAACCGTTATCGAGGTTGCTTGCGCCGAACATACCGGGGAAGCAGTTCAAGTTTGCACAGAATACCAACTTATCTTGAATCAGTGCCGGAGCCTACCCGAGCCCTGGGGTGCTTATCTTTATGCCGGTGCGCGGGAAATGCAATTCTGTGCGGAGGCGGCACGGCAGGGATTCTCTTTGCCCTGGTTTTCCCCATCAGAACGCCTTCGCAAGCTCGCCTTGGCCGATCTGGAATTGGTGGTCCGGGAACTCTTGCCAGCATGGAAGCCTACTCCCCCGTCGCAAATAACGTGAGGAGTGTTCCATATGAAAAGCGTGCTGATCGCAAGTCCCGTCCGGCAAAAGCCGACCATCTTACGAGAGTTTTTGTGGTCCCTCGAACACCTGGAAACAACCGGGTTGACCGTTACGTATGCCTTTTTCGACGACCACGATTGGCAAAGTGACCTCTTGCAGCAATTCGCCCGCGGTAAAGACAACGTACGTATTTTGCGCGGCGATGGACGGGGTGTTTATCACTGCGACGAAAACACGCACCACTGGCGGGAAGAGTTGATTTGGAAGGTAGCCCGTTATAAGAACCGCTTCATTCAAATGGCGCGGGAAGAAAACTTTGATTACCTTTTTCTTGTTGACTCGGACCTGGTCCTGCACCCGAAAACGCTCGTTCACCTGGTTGGTTTGGGGAAGGATATCGTTGCCGAGGTCTACTGGACGAAGTGGGAGCCGGATATGGTTCCTTTACCCCAGGTTTGGATGGCCGACCAGTACCGCCTGTACGATACGCGGCGGGGCGAGGTCCTCGATAGCGACGAAATTACGCGCCGACAGAACGAGTTTCTCGCCACGTTACGACGACCCGGCACTTACAAGGTGGGCGGGCTCGGCGCGTGTACCCTCATCAGCCGAAGAGCCATTTTGTTGGGTGTCTCGTTCAGCGAGATATACAATCTGGGACTCATCGGCGAAGACCGCCACTTTTGCGTTCGTGCCGCCGCCCTCGGTCTCGAGCTGTACGCCGACACTCACTACCCGCCGTACCACATCTACCGGGAGTCCGAACTGGGAGGCCTCGAGGCCTATAAAGAGAAATACTTCCCTTCATACCACAAGGCCGTGCAAGCGGCTGTGTCACCCGGTAAGGCAAAAAAAGCAAGCACAATCACCCTGGCCATGCTGGTAAGAAACGAAGCCGACAGGTATCTAAGAAGGGTTCTTGAACACGCCAGGCACTTTATAGATACTGCCGTAGTTCTGGACGATGCCAGCGACGATAACACCGTGGAAGTCTGCAGAGAAACCTTACGCGACATTCCCCTGGTGCTGGTTTCCAATAAGGAGCCTTCTTTCCACAACGAAATCGCCCTCCGCAAGCAGCTCTGGGACCTGGCGGTCGGGACCGACCCCGCCTGGATTTTGATCCTCGACGCTGACGAGATATTCGAAGATCGTGCGGTGAAGGAACTGCGGCTACTTGCCGCCAACCCGGATGTCGACGTTTACGCCTTTCGCCTCTACGACATGTGGGATGAGAAGCACTACCGTGAAGATGCCTACTGGCGTGCGCACCATTACTACCGCCCGTTTATGGTTAGATACCTTCGAGATTTCCCCTGGGAGTGGCAAGAAACCCCGCAGCATTGCGGCCGCTTTCCCCAAAACATTACAAGGCTCCGGTGGGCTACCAGCCCGCTCCGGGTGAAGCACCTCGGATGGATCAAAGCGGCCGATCGCTTGGCCAAGTATTGCCGCTATAAGAGGCTTGACCCCTTGGGGCAGTACGGTATCAAAGAGCAGTACCTGTCGATTCTTGACCCCAAACCGAATTTGGTACCCTGGAATGATAACCCGTCGTGCCCGTTTGCCCAGTAGGATGCGTACGCCTGCGAAGATCAAGAAACGACCGTCCGCGTGATAGGGCTTCGTTTCTCTTGACGGACAGCGACCTTTCACTCTAGCCCGCCTTATTTTTTCCCGAAGTCCCACCGCATAACGTCCCGGGACGGTGTTTCCTTTTTGTCCGTCTTTTCGCCGCCTGCCTCGGGCTGTCCCGCCGGGGACCGCAGCATGCTTGCGACGGCTTGTGCCAGGGAGGCCAGATTGCCGGCATCTTTACCGAGTAAATTCATCAGCTCGGTGCCGCGCCCGGGCAGCATCTTAAGCGCCTGGGATACGAGGTCCATCGTGCCGGCGGGCATCGCGGCGGGCACACCCGCCGCCCAGCGCCGGTGCAAAAGATTTAACACGGCCAAAAGATCGACCAGGCTTAAGAACAGGAGCAGGTCGGCGTGCTCCATACTCTGCCGCGCCTGGAATTCCGCAATACCGGCCAGTACGTCTGCAAACTCGCGCCCCGGCAACCGCTCTTTTTCCTTGCTTTCTTCCGCCACCACGCCACCCCCTAAAACCCTGACCATCTGAGCAAAACTCAGAAACAACTTCTCGACATCTGTTAGTAGATCTAAAGATTCAGAAGGTTGGCAATATCCGGTATGCTGAAGCCCGTCATCCTGGCAACTTCTTCCTTTACCTTCTCGCGTAGCTTAAGCGTTCCCTGATTAAAGCAGTTGGCCACCGTTGCTTCCAGGCGGCCGATATTCGTTGCCGCGTCCGGCGCGATTCGCACGCGCAGCACCTCTTGCAAACCGTTGAAGGTGATGCGCACGGCCCCGTCTTCGACCTCCAGGGTCAAATGGCGCAATTCTTCTTTCAGTTTCCCGAGATCATCCAGGACCTTGGCAAAATTACCAAAATTGAAGTTTCCGAACATTCTCTTACCCTCCGCTACTTGAATTCCGTATCAATATATGCGTCTGGCCTGGACCTGTGCGAGGCAACAAAAGGATATTGTCGAACGCACCGCAACGCCTGTAGCAAAAGTTGCTAATCCCGCATAATTTGCTATTGAGAGTTTTGGAAAGGAGGATGTTACCATGACGGAACTCCAAAAGCCCGGGGTCGTCTTCGGATGGTGGTGGGTCATTATCGTCATCATCATCCTCTTCCTGGTGCTGGTCTTCTGGCCGGTCTCCATGATTAAAGCCTAAAGCGCATGGAACGTCTCTCTTGCACCCAGGGGGAGGGCCGTCAGGCCCTCTTCTCTCGCCTCTACGAATCGTCGGCAGTCCACGTACTGATGAGGCCTGTAGCAAGAATTGCTAATCCCGAATAATCTGCATTAAGAGTCTGGAAAGGAGGATGTTACCATGACGGAACTCCGCAAGCCCGGGGTCATTTTCGGATGGTGGTGGGTCATTATCGTCATCATCATCCTCTTCCTGGTGCTGGTCTTCTGGCCGGTTTCCGGGCTTTAGGCGTCGCAAAAGTCCGCTCTACCGCCGCGCAGGGAGGGAGGGCCACGGGCCCTCTCCCTTTTATATCCAAGCCATCCGGCATTCTCGCACACGGAAGCTTTCAGCACCCTGAACCCTGCACCAAAAACCAGCCGGTTTCATACTGTGTTAGCAAATACAGGAGGGGGAGGTTAGCGGCACACCGTAAGTTCACCAAATCGATCGGCCTCGCATATCTTGAATACCAAATTAAGGGAAGGGAGGACCTAAAGTGACAGATTTGAGGGATCCAGGCTTTATCTGGTGGTGGATTATCATCATCGTAATTGCCATCGTCGTAATCTTTTTCTGCTTGTTGTTCCCGCTCAACGCCTGAGACACAGTACTCGTATCGGACTTACGAGGAAGTCCGTACAAGTATCGAGAGGGCCATTCGCGGCCCTCTCCCCTTAAGAAAGAACAGGTGATGTCTATGCGTCTATTCCGCCAGGCACTGAAAGATCACCGCGACCGGCTTTTGCGCTTGCCAAACGTGGTCGGCGTAGGCATAGGCTACAAGGAAGTGGCAGGTGAGAAAACCCCGGACCTGGCCGTGGTCGTGTTCGTCGAGGAGAAGCTTCCGCCTGAAGCCCTGCCAAGAACGCACCTCGTCCCGAAGCACGTAAACAAATTACCTACCGACGTGGTTGCCGTCGGCAGAATCCGCCTCCTTAACCACCGGACGGCCAGGGTGCGCCCTGCAGTGCCCGGGATCAGCATTGGGCACTACCGGATCACCGCCGGTACGCTGGGCGCTGTTGTGCTGGGCAAGGACGGAGAACCGCTCATTTTATCCAACAACCATATCCTGGCCAACAGAAGCAACGGGACGGATGGGCGCGCCAAGATCGGCGATCCCATTTTGCAGCCCGGACCTTTAGACGGCGGGATCGTAGGCCGGGATACGCTGGCTCACCTTGCCCGCTTCGTCCCCATACAGTACGGCCAAGAAGCGGTCACATGTGCCGTGGCCTCGCAGGTGGAATACCTCTTTAACCGTTTGGTGCAAGCCTACCACCCGGGGTATACCGTACGGATGTACCGCCAAACGGCCGGCCGCAACCTGGTCGATGCTGCCCTGGCGGCCCCGGTTAATCCGGCGGACGTGAGAGCAGAAATCTTCGAACTGGGCCGGGTTGACGGCGCCGCCAATCCCGAGCTGGGCACGCCGGTTAAAAAGAGCGGACGTACAAGCGGGGTAACAACCGGAACAGTCATGTACCTGGATGCCACCGTCACGGTCGATGTCGATGAGGGCGCCCAGGCCACCTGGGAGGACCAAATTGTCACCAGCGCTATCAGCAAACCAGGGGACAGCGGCTCCCTGGTGGTGGATGGTAAGAACCGTGCCGTAGGGCTATTGTTTGCGGGTTCGGATAAGACCACGGTGTGCAACCGCATTGCCAACGTGCTCGAGGTACTCGCCGTCCGCTTTCCTTAGACAACTGGAGGTGATACCTTGTCCCCCCTGGAGCAACACCAGGTGACTATTCCGTCCCTGGCACTTTTGATTCTTCTTGGTGCCTTATCAATCGCGACCCCTGACATTGAAGCAAGGCTGGACTTCGTCTCTAATCTGACCCTCAATACGCGCGACGCGATTATGAGTATCAAGGAAAGCATGCAGCGGCTGCAGTCCCTGGCAGCGTCGCGCCCCCAGACAGGCCAACCACCGGAGGAACAGGCCGAATTTGAAGTGCCGGTAGTAGATCCCGGAGAATACTAAGAAAATCAAAGGGCTATACGTTCCGTATAGCCCTTCTTTATTACTTGTTCGGATACTTCATTTATTGCGGAGCTTCTTACGGCGGGTCGGCGTTGCACGGGATCTTGATCGCCATGCCTACCTGCAGGTTCAGGGGATCAAGACCCGGATTCAGGCAAAGGATGGCCTCTACTGAGGTCCCGTACCGCTTCGCGAGCTCCCACAAGGTATCTCCCGGTTGAATGGTGTATTCGATAACCTCGCCCGGCTTGCATTCCGGCGGCGGTACCACCGCTTTCACCAGTACCTCTTCCTGCACGACCTTGGTCACCCGAACCGTCAGCTTGAGCACGATGTGCTTGGCGACTTCACGGTCGCCGACCAGCTCCGCCGATGCAAACTCGGAGGTCACGGTTACACGTACCGTCAGCCCTGGCTTGGCGCCGGGCACGGGCACGGCGGCGCTGAACGTGATGCGCTCCTCAAACGCGTGCACCGGCTGATCGGCAGCCGTAGAAACGTAGCTTACCTTGACCTCTACTGCGCCGCGGACGAGGACCTTGTTGGCCAGGATCTCGGTATCGGTCACTTCCACGCTGTGGACAAAAATGTCCAGCACCTTTTGGGCGGGAGGCTTCTGGTCGGGGATGCGCCCGGTTTCCCGGAGCACCAGTTGCTGCGTGGCTTCACCGATGACCTGGTCCAGGAAGAGCTTGATCTTTTTCAGTTCCGGGTGACCCTTGATGTCCACCACGACCGTGAGCTCCCGGGTGGCAGTAACCTCAGCCCTCAAGGCAAGCACCGCGTCCACCGCCAGTTCCCTGGCGGTCTTGCGCCGACCACTGACGTCTTCGATCTTGACCTGCACATCAACGTGCATGTCAGGCTCGGCACCGGGAACCTCGATAAACTGGGTAAACGGAATCTGCGCGTGCGCGTGGTGCACCGGTTGGCCCGGTAACGCAGCTACATAGATCACCTGGAGGGTTAGGGTGCCTTCCACCACCACCTTGTCGGTCAACACTTCCTTGGTGGTGATGGTGACGTCGGCGAGAACATCCAGTACCTCGGCGATGTCGGGTTTGGCGGCCGGTATGGTAACCTGCTCGCTGACTACCACCTGGCTCTCACCGGCGGCGATGACTTCTTCGACCCGGACCTTTTTCTTCACCGGGTGGTTCTCCGGCGGTGCATCGACTACAACGTCGACCTCGACGGTCTTCGTGACCTTGACGAACAGTTTCAGGATCACCGTGATAACGATAATCCGCGGGTTGGTCTGATCGACCTGCGCCTTGACCTGTTCCACTGTGACCTCGGTGTAGACGTCCATTCCGGGTTCGGCACCCGGGATTTCCACCGCCTCGGTGAACTGGATCTCCTGCTCCACGTGGTGTACCGATTGTGCCGGCACGTCGGCCACGTACGTGACGTGCACGATAATGGTGCCTTCGACCAGTACCTTGTCCTTTATGACCTCGGCCTGGGTAACCCTCGCCTGGGCGCGGGCATTGAGGATTTGCTCGGCGGGCGGCTTGGTTTCGGGAATCGTAAGCCGGCTGCGCACGGCCACCTGCTTCGTCTTTTCACCGACAACCTGCTTAACCCTAAAGCGTTCCGTCTTTATGTTCATTGCTCTCCTTCCTCCTTTCCCGGCAAGATTTTGTAATATTTTGTAATAATATATGCCGGGCAGGAGGAAGGGTGTGCCATTGGCTAACCGGTAAAGAGCTGGACGAACATTTTTCCGTAAGGCCCGCCGTCCACGATACCAATGCCTACCTTCGTATAGTTGTTGCTCAGAATGTTGGCCCGGTGCCCCGGCGACTGCATAAGCGCCGCGTGCGCCCTGGCAACCGTTGGCGCGCCGGCGATGTTCTCGCCCGCATAGCGGTACGTGACTCCGTAGGTCCGCATCATATCGAAGGGGAAACCGTAAGTGGGCGAGTAGTGACTGAAATACTGCCTGTCAACCATGTCCCGGGCCTTCATCCGGGCCAGCCTGGTGAGGTCCGGGTCGGACAGCAGCGGGGCCAGGCCGGCCGCGCGGCGCGCCGCGTTTACCAGTTCAAGCATGGCCCGCTCGTCCGCCGCGAGGAAAGTGTGGCTATTTTCAGAGACAGGTAGCGTATCCTCGCCCGGCACGGGTGCAGGCGGCGGGTTAGACGGCCTGGGGATCGGGGCCGGCGTGGCCGCAGCTACGTTGCCGTCGACAAGCAGGACGACGTAGACGCTGCCGCTCTTCCCAATGCCGGCGCGGGTGTACCGCGGATCAAGGGTGACCATCCCGTCCCGCGCCAGGACTGCCGCCACATATGCAGTCCGCGGGCTCCTGACGGTAAGCTGGGCCGCACAACGATACGCAACGCCGGCCGCCCGCAGCTCCGCAAAGGCGTTTGGAGACGTTTCACCCGCGGCCCGCGCGTCGGCGCATGCCTGCGCTACGGCGGTCAGCGCCTGGTCACCGTACAGCGGCGGGATCCCCTTGTTGTTTCGTGCGCTGTTTACGGCCGCCAGTATCGCCTCTCCCTCATCGCCTACCACGTCCCCCTGCTTCGCCCAGCCGGGAACGGCCAGCATGGACAGGCAAAAGGCTAGTCCAACCAGTACCCAAAGGATTTTCCTTACCGGCAACGGTTCTCGCCTCCCTGAAACATATTTCGACATTATTACCTTGCTTTGAGCATACGGGAGGAACTGATAATTAGCAAATCTAGAAATTTTTTGTTAACACGGAAACGGATGTAATACCTGAGGGACAGGGCCACTGCCGACCCAAAAAATTTAGTTTCGGGATAATGGGAGAATTAGTAAGAAACAGGGGGTTTGTAGAGGATAACTCCCAGTCCGTCGGTTAGCGCCAGGCATTCCGGCGTCCCGGCGCCCCGGTTTACAAAACCGGTCAGGATAAACATCTTTTTTTTTAAAGATCCTCTTGAAGCGCCGAAGGGTTAACTCATCAAGACCGGTCAGGCGCGCCAGCAATTCATCCCCTACGGTTACCTGCAGGGTAACCGGCCCGGCTCTTTCCTTGATGAATTCCACCCCGCAGTCCGCCGCCGGTTCTGCCAGGTTTTCCACGTGTTCGACTACCCGCCGTACCGCCGCCAGCGCGTTTTCCCGGCAGGTGAAGCAGGGGCCGATTACCGGAACTCCGTTTACCACGCAGAATGCAGCCTTGCCAGTCACAAGTATCCCTTCCTCTCTGTTGTACCATTATATGACAAATACGGATGGGATGTTAAAGCAGTGCCAGAACATGTAATGATACAAGCACCGGCCGGCGCACCGGGCATAAAATGGTAGCAAATATTGGCAAAAAACTATAAAAGGAGTGATTTTCATGCGTCTCGAGATTCCTCTTCCGGAAGGAGAGCCTCTGGTTCTGCCCGTGCCGGACGACGCCAAGGATGATCCGGTATTGCAAAGCCTGGGATCCCTGATCGACCGCCTTACACAGGGGGGCTCGGAGAGCATTGCCCTGGAATTTGAATGCGGCGCGTGCTGCAAGAAGGTCTTGAACGGAAGAACGCTCATTGTTATCCCGGGCTTCGTAGTCCTCTTGCCGGCCACAGGCGACTTTCTCCTCCTGAAAGTCTTCTGCGACGGCTGTCTTGTCGAGAAGCAGAGAATGAGGGCAATTATCGTCAACAGGGATAACCTCAAAGCCATTGAAATCGGCGCCGTCCAGGTAGATCCTTGAGCCTTTAGAGACGCCCTTTCTTAACGTCCTGCAAAAATCAAAATGAATTAATGACCCGGCTATGGGTTAGCCGGGTTTTGCTCTTTCCTGCGTGGCGCCTTAATAGGGCGACTTCGGCGCACCCAGCCGGTACTTGCCCCAGGTTTCTACGCCACCGACCCCCGGAAAACCTGTGATCGTGGCTTCAATGATTTCCTTTAGCGGGATGGTCTTATATGTGGGGGTATAGGCGATTTTTTCTACGATGAATACCGGGTCGAAGGCGTGGATCATCACGCGTTGCGGAGAACTGGCGAAGTTGGCGCCGGCCTCCAGCAAGGCCTCGTAGTGTGACTGGCAGGCGCCGGCAAAAATCACCAGGTCGTCGCGGCTTTTTTCGTACCGGCGCGCGGCCCGGACAGCAGCCACAAAGTGCCCCGAGTTGCGGTACGAAGCCAGGTTGGCAAAATCTTTCTTTCCCTTTATAAAGCCGTCGTGCCCGGTTAGAACCAGGATGTCGGGATGGTGCTTGCGCAGGAGATCCTCCACCCGGTGCGGCTGTTCTTGCTCGTCGATGTGGTAAGTATGGTACGGTACGCCCAGCTGCCTGTACGTGGCCTCGCACAGTTCCAGGTAATCGGGATCGCCGTCCACATGCAGAACCCGGCCGGGCACCTCAAAGGTTTCTATCTCTCCCCCGCGGTTCAAGGAGGGCAACTTTTCCTCCCGGCGTGTGAAGGCTCTTCTGACGCATTCGCCGCTCTTCTGCATGACGTTGCGCCAGTGCGCTGCCAGTTCGCCGGGCGTAACCTTCACCAGATCCTCCACCGGCGCATCCGCCAAAAGCCTTACGTCGATGCCCCTCAAAAGGGCGTGCTCCTGCCCATCGCCGGCAGCATACAACTCCACCACTTTAAAGTATATATCCATTTTGTAGGAACGCCTGGCAACGACGTCTCCCTTCGCAATTTTGGACACCTCCGTCTCCTCCTTCGAACTTCCAGGTTGTGTTTATTTCATCATATGTTGGTAAAGGGAAGGACGCTCCTGGTTTCGATCACTCACTGGTAAATTATCCCATATTTTGTTACAGAGGTCCGGGTAAGGGCCTGGAGCGGCCCAATTCACATTCTTACATTGCAAGGTGAGAATTCCATGCTGGTCGCCGTTGTGCCGGCGCAAAACGAGGTTCAAAGCATCGAGAAGGTAATTGACGGCCTGCTGGCCGTCGGCGCTGAGCTGGTCGTTCCGGTGGTTAACGGCAGCAGCAACGGCACAGCGGCCGCCGTAGCGTCCCGGGCCGGCGCCCAGGTAGCACCGGTTTACTTCGACGAACCCCTGGGGGTTGACATCCCGCGCGCGGTAGGTGCCCTGTGCGCCCGCGCAGCCGGGGGTACTTGCGTCCTGTTCGTTGACGGGGACATGGCCGGGGAAATCGGCCCCGCCCTGGCCGCCCTCGTGCAGGCCGTAAAACAGGGCGCCGACCTGGCCCTCACTGATTGCTACCCGCACGGCTACCCCCGCGAACCACTGGCGGTAACGCTCCTGCGCGTCCGCACCCTTCTCAACCGGGCCATCGGCTACCCTGAACTGGGTGCGGCTTCGCCGTCGCACGGCCCGCACGCGGTTTCCGCACGTTTTTTAGCCCGTATTCCGGCCCCCGAACTGGGCATCCCCCCGGTGGCCTTGGCCCTGGCCGCCCGGGAAGCCCTGCGCATCAGCGTGGGGGCCGCGATACCCCATCCCCTTCTAGGCTCGCCCACCAGGGGCGAAGAACATGCCTGCCAGATGGCTGAGACCATCATTGGCGACTGCATTGAGGCCTACCATGTTTTCCGGCAACAAAAAAGGTCCCGCACCTGGGGCGATCGCACCTACATCGGCTACCACCGCCACCGGCGCTGGGACCTGCTTTCGTCTTTCGACCCCGCTACTTGGTATGCCTGTCGGCGACGCACGAGGCACCGTACGCCTCCGGCTTGATCTTCGCCTTAAACCCCGACCCGGTGACCATACCGACTACCTCGCGGATCAATTCCTTGGTCTCCCCGTGCGTACCGGCATCGATGTGGATTTCCACCTTCAGGTCTTCATGCCCCATCTCGGCAAATCTTTTCGCTACCTGCCCGCCGAGTTCAAGGCTAAGCGCGGTTTCAAAAAAAATCTTCTGGCGCAGGCTCTTCACCTTGCGGTGTGTCTTGCGCCGGTAGTAATACCGTGCCCCCTTCCCCAACCGGTGGACGATTACCGCGGTGATAAAACAAGTCTGACCCTTAATAACCTGTGAGTCCGACCCGATGATGATCTTGTACGATGAACTGGGAAGACCGGTAATGTAGTCCATAATGTCTTCCATCATTTGTTCAAAGGTCATTCTCCCCTTGGTGGGGCTGACCAGATTCATCGTTTCTCCCTTCTCCCAAATCTTATCACCCGATATTATACCACGGTTGGAACCCGTGAGGCGCAGCACTTTCTACCGGGCCGCCCCTACCAGGGCATTGGCCAGAGCCGCAAACTCGCCGATGCTAAGGGTCTCGCCCCTGCGTTGCGGGTCGATACCGGCCGCAGCCATGACATGCTCCCATTGCTCGGCATCCAATCCCAGTTGCGCCTTGAGAGCGTTTTTTAAGGTTTTCCGCCGCTGGGCAAAGGCCGCCCGCACCACGTGAAAAAAAATCTGCTCATCAAGGACCTTTACCGGGGGCTGCGCATGCACCACCATCTGGACCACCGCCGAGGTCACCTCCGGCGGCGGGTAAAAGCACCGGCGCGATGCCGTGGCTACAATTTGACAACGCGTGCGGTATTGAACGAGCACGGTCAGGGATCCGTAATCTTTGGTTCCCGGCTGCGCCACGAAGCGGTCGGCGACTTCCTTCTGCACCATGAGTACCAGGCGCTCGATGGCCAAACGCCCCTGGAGCAGGCGCGCCACCAGGGGGCCCGTGATGTTGTACGGCAGGTTCCCGGCCACCTTGTAAGGCGATTTTCCACCGTGCGCGGCTACAAGCGCGTCGAGGTCGACTTCCAGCGCATCGCCCCGCACGAGCTGCACGTTACGGTACGGGGCCAGGGTTTCCCGCAGGACGGGCAACAGCCGCTCGTCAAGCTCCACCGCCACCACGGGGGCCCCCGCCGCCGCCAGCCGCTGCGTAAGGACGCCAAGGCCGGGGCCGATTTCCACCACCGTATCGCCCGGCCCCAGGGCCAGGCTATCGACAATCCGGTCTAGCACCGGTGCCGCGATCAGGAAATGCTGCCCTAAAGCCTTGCGCGGGACAATCCCGTACCGGGCCAGCAGGGCCCGTACTTCGTCCGGCGATGTTAAATTCAAGGTCACCGATCAACCTGCCCGTAAGAATATTAACGGGGGCTTCAGCCCCCTACTCCAGAATGTACACGTTAACCCACCTGACTCCCCACGCCAGCGCCTCGGTGCGCGTCGGGAAGAAGAGGTCAATCCGGTTACCTTTCACGCTGCTCCCCACGTCCAGCGCCCGCGCCGGGCCATACCCCTCCACGTACAGGCGGGTTCCCAGGGGAATTACGTTGGGGTCAACCGCCGCCGTGCCCCGCGAAGGCGGCACACCGGAGGCGGTGTTATACCCGGTATAAGTGTATGCCGTGGAACGCATGTTGATTACGCGGCTGTACCGGAGATCCGGCGGCGCACCGCGGGAAACCGTGCCGGCCATGCCTACCAGAATCACCTTGTCGCGCGGCGGCTTGACAACCTTCCGTTCGATAAGCTGGCGCTCCACTTCCTTGCCGTTGTGTAGAATAACCTGCCACCGCTGCAATTCCTCGCCGGGACTGCCCGCCTGCGCCACGCGCACCTGGCCGGACGGGATGGTGACACTGTTCTCACGCCGCGTAGCGTATGGTATGGGAACCCGCTTCTCCTCAACCCTGGTCGTGACCCGCGTGATGTTGATCGTGGTCCCGTCCCGCACCGGCGTATCCGGCGGTGGGGCTATAAGATCCCGTCCACCCGGGTCGATGCCGCACTCCCTGAGCACCTCACCGACCGTACGCGCGCAGGTAAGGAAAACCCGCTCGACCTCGCCGTCGATCACGCAAACCTGGATGGCGCGGGTGATCCTGACCCGCATCCCGTCCCGCACCCGGACGTTGAGACCGGGCTCGACCGTGTCTTTCGGCCCCACGGCAACCCCGGCCTTCTCCAGCACCGACCCGACCGTACCGCCCAAGGCCCTAATCCTTATTTCCTTACCGCGATCCAAGATCGTAATCTCTTTTTGCGCCCAGGCGTAACCTCCACACGCAAGAACAACGAAAAGTATGCCGGCGAGCACCAGCTGCAAAATGCGGCGCCGGCGCGCGCCGGCAAGGTTTCGTAGAATCTCCGATCTTTTTATGGTTTGCCACTCCATACCATCACCAGTTTATTATATTCGGGCCCCAGACCGGAAACTCCTTCCTGAATTTAATACTCGATGCCCTTCTGCGCTTTGATTCCCTGGGCGTACGGGTGCTTGATTTCTCGCATTTCGGTAACCAGATCCGCCCGGTCGACCACGGCGGCGGGCACATCCCGCCCCGTGAGCACCAGGTGGACTTCCGGCGGCTTTTTAGCCAGGAGGTTGAGAACGTCCTCGGTGGTAATAAAGCCGAACTTCACCGCGTAAAAGATCTCGTCGAGGATGATCATGTCGTAGTTGCCACCGGTCACCGCGCTCCAGGCCTCGGCAAAGGCCTTTTGCGCCGCGGTCCGGTGCCTGGGCAACGCCGCCTCGTCCCCCAAACGTACGAACCCCTCGCCCAATGGCCTGATCTCAAATCCCTCCATTTTCTCCGCCGCCTTCAACTCACCGGTCTCCCAGCGCCCTTTAAGAAACTGGAAGATGAGGACGCGCAACCCCTGGCCCCAGGCCCGCAAGGCGAGCCCGAGGGCGGCCGTGGTCTTCCCCTTCCCGTGGCCGGTGTAGACGAGAACCAGCCCCCGCTTTGCTGCCATTTATCTCTCCCCTTCGCCGCTCGTTAACACCCGAACACCCGGTAGGCATTCGCGGTGGTTGCCTCCGCCACTTCCTCTACCGTGATGCCCCGTAACTCGGCCAGCACCTGGGCCACAAAGGTAAGGCAGGCCGGTTCGTTCCGCCGGCCCCGCCTCGGCTCCGGCGGCAGGTACGGCGCATCTGTCTCCAGGAGTATCCTCTCCAGCGGTACCTCCCGGGCCACCCGGCGCAGTTCCTCGTTGCGCCGGTAGGTTAGCGTCCCACCGAAGCCCAGGTAATAACCCATCTCCACGTAACGGGCCGCCGTACGCCGGTCACCGGCAAAGCAATGCAACACGGCCAAAGGCGGGCCTTCCGCCTCCAGGAGGGCCAGCGTGACGGCCTCGGCATCGCGGCAGTGCACGATAAGGGGCAGACCCACCTCGCGCGCCAGGCGCATCTGGGCGCGAAACACCTCCTGCTGGGTGTCACGCGGGGAAAGATCCCGGTAGTAATCAAGGCCGGCCTCCCCGATGGCCACCGCGCCCGGCTGCCGGGCCAGGATGCGCAGCTGCTCCAGGTAGTCCGGCGGGGCCGCCGCCGCGTCGTGCGGATGCACCCCCACCGCCGCCCGGACGCAGGGCAGATCGCCGGCAAGTTTAAGCGCCGCCCGGGAAGAAGGCAAGTCCCAGCCAACACAAACCATCAGCCCGACTCCGGCTCCCCGGGCGCGTTCTACGACCCCTGCCAGGTCACGGGCCAGGCGCTTATCGTTTAAATGCACATGGGTATCCGCCAGAACGATCACTTTACCGCCTCGATACGGGGAAAGAGCGGTGCCCCTCGCTTGATCCTGGTGCCCGGCGGTAACCGCCCCCATTGCAGCGCGCCCCAAGTGGTAAGGTCGGGACGATCCAAAAGTCCCAGCTGCTCCCATACGCGGGGTGGCAGGGCGGGCATGAAAGGCGTTAGCATCACGGTTACAAACCGGTACGCCTCGGCCAGGTTATACAGTACCGTGGCGAGGCGATTACGCCGCCCGTCCCTGGCCAGGGCCCAGGGCGCGGTTTCTTCGATATATTTGTTCGCCCGGTTAACCAGGCGCCATATGGCCCCCAGCGCGCCCGGAAGGTCGAAGGCGTCCATCAGCGCCGCCATTTCGCCGGGAGTGCCCACGGCCAGGTCGATCAGTTCCTCGTCGAGCCCCTCGTGCGGGCCGGCCGCCTCGACCGTCCCGTCCTGGTACCTGGTGATCATCGCCGTCAGCCGGCTCAGGAGGTTCCCCAGATCGTTGGCCAAATCGGTGTTGATCTTGGCCACAAGGTTCTCCTCGCTGTAGTAACCGTCCGCCCCCGGCGGCAGTTCCCGCAGCAGGTAGTAGCGGATGGCGTCTACGCCGTATTTACCCACCAGAACCAGGGGGTCAACCACGTTGCCCTTGGACTTTGACATCTTGCCGCTTTCCAGGAGCAGCCAGCCGTGGCCCACTACCCGCTTGGGGAGTTCGATGTCGAGCGCCATGAGGAGAATCGGCCAGATGATGCAGTGAAAGCGGATGATGTCCTTACCGACCAGGTGGATATCGGCCGGCCAGAATTTCCGGAAAAGCTCATCGTTAGGGGTACCGTAACCGAGGGCCGAGATGTAATTGGTGAGGGCGTCGATCCACACGTAGACCACGTGGCGGGGGTCGAAGGGCACCTGGATACCCCAGTCGAACGTGGTGCGGGAAACGCAGAGATCCTCCAGGCCCATCTTGATGAAGCTTACGACCTCGTTTCGGCGCGCTTCAGGCTGGATGAAGTCCGGATGCCGGGCAATGTGCTCCAACAGGCGATCAGCGTACCTGGCCAGCCGGAAAAAGTAACTCTCTTCTCGTACCAGTTCCACAGGGCGCCCGCAGTCGGGACAGTTCCCGTGTGCAAGACGGGCTTCCGCCCAGAAGGTCTCGCACGGTGTGCAGTACCATCCTTCATACGTGGCCTTATAGATGTCCCCCTGTTCGTACAACCGGGTAAAGATGGCCGCGACCACTTGCGTGTGCCGCGCCTCCGTCGTGCGGATAAAGTCGTTGTAACTTATGTCGAGGCGGGCCCACAGCTCCTTGAACCCGGCCACGATTTCGTCAACATATGCCTTGGGCGACAGGCCGCGCGCTCGGGCAGCCCGCTCGATCTTCTGGCCGTGCTCGTCCGAACCGGTCAGAAACCAAACATCGTACCCCATCATCCGCTTAAAACGTGCCATGGCGTCGGCCGCCACCGTGGTGTAGGCGTGGCCTATGTGGAGCCGGTCGCTCGGGTAGTAGATGGGCGTGGTTATGTAAAAAGTTGGTCTGGCCAAAACATCACGCTCCGCTTCGCATTCAAATCATTTAGGATTCTAACCGAGAAAAAATTGGATTGTCAAGTTAAGGGCGCCCTTGCCGTCGAGCGGGCAAAAAATATGTAAAAAAACTTTACCGGAACATATTGACTTTTAATGGAATGGTTGGTACCATTTACTTGCGCAAATTTGTTTCTTTGTTTCGAAGCAGATTAAGCGGGGGGAGGTAAGCCGGTGAAGTCGACGGGTATTGTCCGCAAGGTGGACGAGCTGGGTCGCGTGGTGATTCCTATCGAATTGCGGCGCACGCTCGGCATCGAGGAGAAAGACGCGCTAGAGATTTACGTAGACAACGAGAAGATCATCCTGAAAAAGTACGAGCCGGCGTGCGTATTTTGCGGTAACGCGGCTGACGTACAACACTTCCGCGGCAAGCTGGTCTGTCGAGAATGCGCCATAGCCATGTTCGAAAACGCGAAAGCAATGTAACCGTTATCCTTCTCTACCTTCCTTAATGTTAAGTATGGCTCCATAAACCTCGCGTTTCTTGAGCCCGCGCCTGCGGGCTACTTCTTTTATGGCCACGTTCCGGGGAACGCCCTGGGCCTCGAGATCCATCACCTCGGTTGCAATGCGGGCTTCGTCGTGTGCCTCCGCCTCTGCCCGCCGGGCTCCCTCGACGACAAGGGTAATCTCGCCGCGCGGCGGGTGTGCGCGGAAGTACTCCAGGCTCGCGGTCACCGAGCCGCGGTAAATCTCCTCGAACTGCTTCGTCAACTCGCGGGCCACCGCTATCCGCCGGTCGCCTAGCACCGCCACGATGTCCTCCAGGGTCGCCAGGAGTCGGTGCGGCGCCTCGTACAGGATGATCGTCCGCTCCTCGGCCGCCAGCCGCGCCAGGGCTTTTTTGCGGCCCCGCCGCGGCAAAAACCCTTCAAAAACGAAGCGGTCGGTCCGCAGGCCCGACACCACCAGGGCCGTAACCGCCGCGCACGCCCCGGGCACCGCCACTACCGGCAACCCATCCCGGGCGGCCCGAGCCACCAGTTCGGCCCCCGGGTCGGAGATACCGGGCAGCCCCGCGTCGCTCACCACCGCCACCTTTTTCCCCGCGCGGACGAGGGCCAGGAGTTCCTCCATTTTCTTTTGGGCGTTGTGGGCGTGAAAGCTTGTCAGGCGGGTGCTGATGCCGTAGTGGGCGAGCAGCTTTTTGGTGTGCCGGGTGTCCTCGGCAGCGATCAGGTCCACCTCGCGCATCACTCTGAGCGCCCTCAGGGTGATGTCTTCAAGGTTGCCGATGGGCGTCGCGCAAAGGTACAGGGTGCCGGTCTGCCTCTCCAAGGTCCTCACCTCTTTTTCGGGCCAGCCTGAGCCAAATCCCCTCGTTCCTGGCGCGAAGGGTTGGCTCCGGTCTGGCCTACCGAAGCTCGACCACGTCGTCCGGCGGGAACTCGCGGACGAGCTTGCTCTCCTTGAGCTCGACGTTCAGCGTATGCCGGAAAATGTTGATCCCGACAATCTTCCCTTCGCCGTCGGGCGTCATCACGCGGGTACCTACCTCGGGAAACCCATTCCTGGCCTCCTCGTATACCTCGTTCTCGAACTTGAGGCAGCACATGAGCCGCCCGCAGATGCCCGAAATCTTCGCGGGGTTAAGGGAGAGGTTCTGGTCCTTGGCCATCCTGATGGAAACCGGGCTGAATTCCCGGAGCCAGGTCGCGCAGCAGAGCTCCCGCCCGCAACAGCCGAGGCCGCCGAGCATTTTCGCCTCGTCCCGCACCCCGATCTGCCGGAGCTCGATACGGGTACGAAAGACCTGGGCTAGGTCGCGCACCAGTTCCCGGAAGTCGATCCGTCCGTCGGCGGTAAAGTAAAAAATGATCTTTGAACCGTCAAAGGTATAGTCCACGTCCACGAGCTTCATGGGCAGCCCGTGCGCCGCAATCTTGTCCTGGCAAATGGCAAAGGCCTCCCGCTCCTTAGCGTCGTTTGCCTGCACGCGCTCCAGGTCATCCGCGTCGGCCTTGCGTATTACCGGCTTCAGCGGCTCCCCGTTAACGTCATCGTGCCATTCCTGCGGACCGCTGACTACCGTCCCGTACTCTATACCCCGCGCGGTTTCCACGATTACCCCGTCGCCAATCTCCAGCTCCAGGTTCCCGGGGTTAAAGTAGTATATCTTACCAGCTTTACGAAACCTGACACCAACCGCCTTAACGGTCACTGGTCCCACCCCTAACGCGTAGCCGGCCCAATTGTAACGCAAGGACGTCCGCCACCAGGCGCGGGTTGGCATTCAACAGGAGCTTTTGCCGGGCCGCCGCCACCGCCTGGGCTGCCGCTACGGCCCTCCCCCTGTCGTACCATCCCGCCTGCTCTTCAACTTGGGCCACACGATCCGCGTTGACTAAAAGGTCCTTTGACCGCGTCTCCTGCCATACCATAAGGTCACGGTACCACAACAGCAGCATTTCCAGATGCTGTTGCAAAGAATCCCTGTCGCCTGCCACGCTCTCCCATAGTTTATAATCCCGGCCGGCACCTGCAGCCAGGGTAATGGCCGTCTCCCGCACTTCGTACGGTCCTGCCGCGAGTTCCAAGGCCCGGCCCAGGCTACCGTCGGCGAGCACCGCTAGCATCCGCGCGGCTGCCGGTTCAAGACCAAGGCGGGCGGTCAACCCAGCGACCACCTCGTCCCGCGTCAGCCGGCGGAGCGGTACCCGCAGGCAGCGAGAGAAAACCGTGGGCAGCACCTGTTCGGGGCGCGCGGTCACGAAAAGAAACACCGCCTCGCCGGTCGGCTCTTCCAGGGTCTTCAGAAGCGCGTTCCCCGCATCGGCGCTTAGCGCCTCGGCCGGTGCGAGGAGCGTAACGTGCCGTCGCCCGTAAGGCTTGTAGCGCAGCAACTGCCGCAGACGGCGCACCTCGGCAATGCCTATTGTAGCGCCGTCCGTCACCACCACGTGCTGGTCGGGGTGCGCGCCGGTCCCGGCCAGGTGACAGGACTTACATTTCCGGCAGGCGTCCCCGCCGGCAGGGGCCTCGCAGAGAAGCGCCCGCATGAAAGCCCGCGCCAGGGTCTTCTTGCCCACGCCCGGGGGGCCGCAAAAGACGTAGGCCTGGCCAACCCGGTCGGTGCTTATACTTTTGGCCAGGAGCACCTTAGCCTGCTCCTGCCCGATAATCTCGTCAAACACGCCCCAGCACCACCTCAAGGATCGTGCGGGCGAGTTCCCCGGGAGAAAGAGTTGCATCCAGGACCAGGTATCCCTCGGCGGCTCCAAGTTGGAGGTACCCCTCCCGGACACGCGTGTAGAAAGCCACCGTTTCTTGCTCCAGCCGGTCGCCGCCTTTCCCAGCGCGGATACGGCCCAGCGCCACTTCGGGCGCCAGGTCTAACAGAATGGTCAGGTCTGGCGCCAGCCCTCCTGTGGCCAGGCGGTTCACCTCGCGCAGGACGGCCAGGTCCAGGCCCCTGCCGTACCCCTGGTAGGCCAGGGTCGAGGCGGTGAACCGGTCTGCCAGCGCCATCCGGCCGGCGGCCAGCGCCGGTCGGATGAGTTCTGCTACCGCCTGGGCACGCGCCGCCATATACAGCAGGGCCTCCGTGGCCGGCGCCATCTCCGAGTGCGCGGGGGAAAGCAACACCTCCCGTATGGCTTCACCGATGCGCGTACTGCCGGGCTCGCGCACCACGACCGGCCTGTGCCCGCGCGCAACCAGTGCTTGTTCGAGCATCTGGAGTTGCGTGGTCTTACCCGCCCCGTCGATGCCTTCAAAGACGATGAACACACTTCCTACTCCCTTACCACCTGCACCGTCCCGTCCGCCTCGAGCCCTGTGAGCGGCCACCCCCGGTTCCTCGCCTCGCGCAGATAGGCGACAACCTCGTGCGTGACTTCTTCTCCCGGCACCAGCACAGGCATGCCGGGCGGGCTAACGGCTACCGTGTCGGCAGCCACCCGGCCTGCGGCCCCTTCCAGGGGCACCGCCTCCCGGTTGCCCAGCCAGGCGTCCCGGGGCGACATAACGCGCCGCGCCCGGGGCGGTTCAACAAGCGGCACCGCCCGCCGCCCTCCCGGGGCGCGCCGCGCTACTTCTCGTACGCCCGCGATTAGACGGCGGACGGCCGCTGCCGGCGTCCCGGGTCCCACGACGGCCACGGTGTTGGCGGCGTCGGCCATTTCCACCTGCACCCGCAGGCGGCGCAGGCGCACCGCCGCCGCATACCCGGAAAGACCCGTGTCCCGCCAGTTAACCACCACCTTCAGCGGGTCAAGCCCGCGTCCCGGCGGCAAATGACCGGCCTCGAGAACTCGGATGCCCGGTATTCTCTTTAAGGCTGCACGCGCTTCCTCGGCCCGGGCCACCGCCCGCGCGAACATGTCCCGCCCGCGCAGGGCAAGTTCCCGGCGCGCCAGGTCGAGAGAGAGCAGGAGGAGATACGAGGGGCTTGAGGTCTGGAGAAGGCGGAGCGCAGATGCCACGCGCCGGTAAGTCTCGCCGGTGTCCTGCAGGTGCAGGAGAGCGGCCTGGGTAAAAGCGCCGCCCATTTTATGCAGGCTCTGGACGCTGGCGTCAGCCCCCTGCGCCAGCGCCGGAAGCGGAAACGCACCGTGAAACGGGAAGTGCGCACCGTGTGCTTCGTCGGCCCACAGAACACCCCCGGCGGCGTGAACCGCCGCGGCCAGGGGGCCGATGGGCCCTGTAATGCCGTAGTAGTTGGGGTGCATGATAAGGACTGCTCTTGGGTTACTGGCAACCAGTCCCTGCACCACCCGGTTCAGAGGCAGGCCGGCCGGTATGCCGAACCCCGACACCAACTCGTCCTCCACAAAGACAGGTTCGGCACCCGCAAGAATAAGGCCGCCTATTACCGCCCGGTGGATGTGACGCGGCAGCAGCACCCGGTCGCCCGGCTGCAGCATGCCCAGCAGCAAGGCGTGCAAGCCGACCGTGCTACCGTTAACCAGGAAAAACGTCGCTCCGGCCCCGTACAACTCCGCCGCCAGCCGCTGGGCCGCCGCGATTGGCCCGTGCGGTCGGTGCAGGTCATCCAGGCCCGGGAGTTCCGTAAGGTCGCAAGCCACAAGCCCGCGTGCCAGGTGTCGTAACGTCCGCGGCGCTCCCGGCCCGCCGCCGTGGCCGGGAAAGTGGAGACCCGCATACCCCTGCGCCAGGTACCGGGACACCGCGCGCCAGAGCGGCGCGTGCTGCTGGTTTTTTACGCCTCCTTGCCGCGTTTCCGGATCACCCGGATGGCACAGTCAGGACACACCCCCTCACAGACACCACACGCAATACAGACACCGTCCACCGGCTCAACCGCCGGTGTCCCGTAAACTCCCAGCACGTCCGACCACTTCAGGCACTGCTTGGGACACTTGGTGATGCAAAGCCCGCAACCCTTGCAGAGCCCCGGAAAGACGGTAAACACGCCTTTCGGAACCTCTACAGTGCGCGGCTCTAAATCGAGGTCCTCAGGCACCTGCTCCAAACCTCCCTGGAACGTCTGGTAGCCGTCCGTGGATCACACGGCGGCCCTGGCCAGCTCCATCCCGCGCTCCATCGCCCGGTAGTTAAGTTCTCTGAGTTTGGGATCCTTGGCAAATTTATACCCCAGCCGCAGCTCGATGGCCTTTTTGGCGTCCTCCGGTGCTACTACTTTCGTAACGCCGATGACAGCCCCCATAATCATAACGTTAAAAACGCGTGGATGCAACTCGCGATTGGTGATTTCGATGGCCGGGATGCCGATAACTTTCTTCGCCTGCTGGGGCAGGTCCTCCGGCGGCACAGTGGCAGAATCGTCGTAAACAAAAATGGTGTCGGGACCGACGTACTGGCGCGTCCGGTAAACCGCTCGCCTGGAGAGGGCGATCACGATATCTGCCTTCTCGAACTTGGGAGCGCCGATCGGCTTATCGCTGATCTGCAGAAAGGCTACACTTACCCCACCCCGCTGCTCCACGCCGAAATTCGGGATGTACAGCGCCTGGCGGCCTTCCTCGTAGGCTGCCTCGGCTAGAATCTCGGCCACCGCCTGCACTCCCTGGCCACCTTCACCCGCGATAACGATCCTGACCGGTTTAGTCATCGCCATCCCCTTTCACCAGCGGCACCTTGATCTCCCCGATATGGAAGTACTTCGGCATTTCTGCTTCCAGCAACTGCCAGGTCTCTTCCGCGTTCGTCCGCCAGTTTGTAGGACAGGTAGAAAGCACCTCTACAAAAGCGAAACCTCTTCCCTCGATCTGGTTCTGAAGTGCCCGGATGAACATCTTCCGGAGTTGCCGTGGCTTGCTTACGGTTCCCCGCGCCACGTAGGCTCCGTCCTCGGTGATGGCCGCTACCATTTCGGGACCCCGCATGGGCATGCCGGTTAACTCCGGGTCGCGCCCGTAGGGGGTGGTCTCTGTCTTCTGACCCGGGAGGGTGGTTGGTGCCATCTGGCCGCCGGTCATGCCGTACTGGGTATTGTTCACCAGGATCACGGTGATCTTCTCGTTACGTACGGCCGCGTTGACCAGGTGCTGCGCGCCAATGGCGTACCCGCCGCCATCCCCCATGTACGCGACGCAGATCAATTCGGGCCGCGCCCGCTTGATCCCTGTCATGACCGGTGTGGTGCGCCCGTGGTGCGTCTGTACCGTATCCACGTTGAAAAAGTCCCAGGCCAGGAGCGAGCAACCGATATCGCAGCCGAAAACCAGCCGGTCCTGGATCCCCAGATCATCAATAGCATAACCGAGTGCCCGCAGAGCTATCCCGTGACCGCACCCGGGGCAAAACTTGTGCGGTTTCGTCTCCCGTCGCCAACTGTTGGGCATCGGCGGTTGCACTAGCGGCATGGCCATCGTCTTTTGCCTCCTTACACTATCTCCCGGCAACGGGCCACAACTTCCTCCGGCGTCACCCCGACCCCCGGCTTGTAAAGGGGGACCATCTCGACGGTGAGGCCGTAAAGCGCCTCCCGCAACAGCCTGCCGAACTGCCCGTACGCCGACTCCACGACCAGTAACTTCTCCGCCTGCCGGGCCACCGCGAGGAGTGCTGCCGACGGCAGGGGCCGCAGCGTGATCGGCCGGAAGTAGCCGACCGGTAGTCCCTCGGCACGCAGTTCCTGCACCGCCTCCTTGGCCGCCCGCGCGACCACGCCGTGGGCTACCACCACCAGTTTCGCGTCCTCGGTGCCCAGCGCCTCGTGCTCGGCGATCTCCTCGGCCACCCTCTCCCAGTCCGCGATGTGGCCCCGCAGAACCTCGTTAAGTTCCTCTTCTACGTTGTACGTGTTGCGGAAGTGTCCGGGCGGGCGGTCAACCCCGGGCGTGCCGGGCCGCCCCACGTAGGGTTCGGGTGGCACCAGTTCCAGCCCGCGCTCTACCGGGTTATATATCGTTAAAGGCTCCCGCATTTTGCCCTGGTAACCGTCCGCCAGCACAAAAGTCGGGAACCGATACCGCCATGCGGTGTTGAAGGCCTTGATGGTGTAGTCGAAAAGCTCCTGGTGGGTGGCGGTCGAGTAGACCACCCGCAACCCTTCACCGTTGCCACCGAAGGCCGTCAGCATGACTTCCTGCTGCGAGTAGATGACGGTGCCGGTGGAAGGTCCGCCGCGCTGCATTATAACCACCACCACCGGCAGGCGCATGGCTTCGGCCATGGCCACGGGTTCCTGCATCAGGATGTTGCCCGGGCCCGCGGTGGCCGTAAAAGCCTTCTTGCCGGCCATCACCCCGCCAATGGTAGTAAACCCTGCCGAAAGCTCGTCCTCCGTCTGCAAAAACCCCTTGTTATACTTGGGTGCCAGACGCGTCCAGTAATGCATGACCTCGTTCTGTGGCGTAATCGGATAGCCGTACATGATGTCGGCCTGGGCCGCAAGCGCCGCCCACGCCACCACTTCGTTGCCGGTCATAAAGACCCGCTTTTCTCCGGTAAGTGGTTCGTCGGCCAAGTTATCAACCTCCCGCATAGGAGACCGCTGCAACTCTGCGCCTGACTTTGTCAGGCTCGTTTTTCGCGGTCTCCAGGCTCACTGCTTTAGCTTACCGTCGGTCCACAGACGGGTTTACCAGAAGGCGCGGGGCATGTATCTCTTGATGGGGCGCACCGGGTGACCCATCGCGTCCCGGGGGCCGATAACCGCCGCAACCTCGGCCAGAGCCGTGGTAGCCACCACAGGGAGCCCCAGGATCCTGGCCGCCGCGGCCACCAGCCTTGCGCCTTCCTGGACTACTTCCGGCGTCGTCTCCTCCGCCAGGTGGGTATTGTTGATCAGCCCGTCTACCCGGCCCAGGGAGCGTACGTGCTCGACGATGTCCTCCACCGACGCGGTCATGGGCCGGCTAGCGTTGATCACGGCCAACACTACCAGGTCCGGATCCTGCGCCGCGCCCTCGACCAGGTTCAACGTCCTGGCCCCGGCGACGCCGTAGCCGACGTCAAAAATAACGTCGCCCGAGCGATGAAGAGCCCACCGCGCCTGCGGCTTCAATAGGGTACCCGCTTCGCCCAGGCCCATCGTCCTCCTGGTTTCCCACGCGATTACATCAACGCCCGCGGCACGGAGTTCATCCTGGATAGGGCGGAGGGTATAACACGGCTCAACGATATCAAGATCAACCAGGGTGACCTGGCGGCCCTGGCAGGCGAGTTCCACGGCCCGGTTGACGGCACATTCGCTCTTGCCGCTGGCGTACTCGCCCACATAGGCCTCAACAACGCGCTGGGAAATTGTGGTCACCCCGAAAAATTGTCGCAAAATTTGCCAACTATAATAATGCAAACGTGCATACCCGTCAATAGTTTGCCCCTTTGCGTACACGTATACTTGATTCATACAAGGAATAGACGCGCCAGAACCAGCAGGACGACACCCGGTACGTTCAGGATCCCGGCCGTCAGGACCGTGAAGGCGTTGATGGCGATGTGCAGACCCACCAGCTCGCCGGCGAGGTTGACCGCCGCGAGCAGCACCGTCCCGATCACGGCCCACGTAAAGAGGCGCAGAAGGTACTTAAAGGGTGTAAAAAAGAACGTGGCCAAAAGGTACAGCCCCACCAGCCCGCAAAGGGCCAGGATAACCAGCTTGTAGTCCACCGGCCCACCTCCCGCCGCAGGGATGCGCATCCCCACGGGTTGTCCTCAATAATACCTATGTGGGCCGGGGCATTCCCTAGAACCCGTCTTCTAGACCTCCCTGCGCCCTTCGAGGGCCCGGGTCAGCGTCTTGCCATCGGCGTATTCCAGGTCGGCGCCCACCGGAATGCCGTAGGCCAGGCAGGTCACCTTGACCCCCAGGGGTTTCAGGAGGCGGGCCAGGTAAAGCGCCGTGGCCTCCCCTTCCAGGTCGGCGTTGGTGGCCAGGATAACCTCGTCCACGCCCTCCTTGACCCGCGCCAGCAGGCGGTCAATGGTCAACTTTTCCGGGCCAATACCTTCCACCGGCGACAGCGCCCCGTGCAAAACGTGATACACCCCGCGGAAAACCCGGGCCTTTTCCAGGGCCACCACGTCCCGCGGATCTTCGACGACGCAGATCACCCGGCGGTTGCGGGTCTCGTCGCGGCAAATGGGGCAGAGGCCTCCCTCGGCCAGGTTAGCGCAGACGGGGCAGTAACCCACTTTTTGCCGCGCCTCGGTAAGCGCCTGGGCCAGGCCGAGCGCCACCTCCTCCGGAGCCGTAACCAGATAAAGGGCCAGGCGCTGGGTTGTCTTGGGGCCAATCCCGGGCAGGCGGGACAGCGCCTCTATCAGGCGCGTGACACTCGCCGGATAATACACGGCCTTAAAGCCCCGGAATCCCCAGGCCGCCCGTGAGCCTGCCCATTTCCTGGGCCACCATGTCCCGCGACTTCCGCAACGCCTCGTTCACGGCAGTCAGCACCAGGTCCTGCAGCATCTCGATGTCGTCAGGGTCAACGGCCTCGGGCTGGATCTCAATACTAACCAGTTCTTGCCTGCCGTTGGCCACGGCCCGTACCACCCCGCCGCCGGCGGTGGCATCCACGGTGCGCTCGCCCAGCTCCTCCTGCAGCCGGACCATCTCGGCCTGCAACTTTTGCATCTGCTTGAGCATTTTGTTAAAACCCATTTTCCGCCCACCACACCCCCATAAAGTTTATATGGGACTCACCTGCCAGCGACCGCCGAAGGACCGGGCCAGGGTTTCCTCCAGGGCCATACGGTTTTCCTGGCGCATGAGGTTCTGCGCCGAGAATTCATCCTGAAACCGCAAGAAAAGACGCCTGCCCTCGACCTTTACCGGTTTGGCCCGCGCCAGCGCTCCCGCCGCCGAGGGCCGCTCCCGCCTGTAGGCCGCCAGTACCTCATCCCAGGCCCTGGTGATACCGTCCAGGGTAACATCTTCCTGCACCAGCGTGGTCCGGCGATGCTCCCGCTGCCGGTAAGCAAACCGTACCGCCGCCAGTTCCAGCGGCAGCGAGGCACGGTAAGCCTGGCGCACCTCCTGCTCCACGGCCGCAAACACGCTCAGGAGCTCCAGCAGCACCGGCACCTCCGGGGCCCAAGCCGGGGCCTTCCCCTCCACCTGCCACAAGAGCAGGGAGCGCAGGAAGTCGGCCAACTCCCGCGCGAAGAGCCGGAGATCCTTGCCTGCTGCATCCACCTCCTGCAGCAGGCGCAGCGCCGCAGCCGCATCTCCGGCCACGAGATACAAGACCAGTTTCACCAGCACTTCCTGGGTCACCGTGCCCAGGACATTGTGGGTGGCCTCCAGCGTCACCCGCCCATCGCCCAAGGTAGCCACCTGATCCAGGATACTCAGGGCATCCCTTAGACTTCCTTCACTTACCCGGGCAATCAGCTCCAGGACGCCGGCTTCCACCTCGAGACCGGTCGCGCCCGCTACCTCCGCCAGGCGCTGTACGATCTCCGCCCGCCCGAGCCGGCGGAAGTCAAACCGCTGGCAGCGGGAAACAATGGTCAGGGGAACCTTCTGGACCTCGGTGGTGGCCAGGATAAAGATCACGTGGGGCGGGGGTTCCTCCAGGGTTTTCAGAAGCGCGTTAAAGGCATCGTGGCTCAGCATGTGCACTTCGTCAATGATATACACTTTATACCGCGCCGACGCGGGGCGCAACTTGACCCGTTCGCGCAGTTCTCGCGCCTCGTCGATGCCCCGGTTAGAAGCAGCGTCAATTTCCAGGACGTCGACCGCTACCCCCTCGTTGATGGCCCCACACAGCGCGCACGTGTTGCAAGGCTCGGCCCCCTGCCGCGCGAGGCAGTTGCAGGCCTTCGCCAGGACCTTGGCCGTGCTGGTCTTGCCGGTACCGCGGGGGCCGCAGAAAAGGTAGGCGTGTCCGAGCCGCTCGGCCAGAATAGCGTTCTGGAGGGTGCGCGTGATATGCTGCTGGCCCACGATTTCTGCGAAAGTCTTTGGTCGCCAGGCCCGGTAAAGCATCTGGTAAGCCATGCCGCCCGTCACCCCGTTTTCAGCTTAGCATACCCTTCCTGAAGGGTCAACGCTTCTTGACAGCATCCTGCCCTTGTAGTATTTTAGGTGGAAGTTATCCCCATCAACAATTCAAAATCGCAAATGTCACGGGGGGCTACACTCTTGGAGGGTTGCATCTTCTGCGCGCTGCCACCGGAAGCCATAATCTTGCAAAACGAACTGGCCGTGGCCATCTACGACAAGTACCCGGTCAATCCTGGACACGTCCTGGTAATTCCCAGGCGGCACTTTCCTGCTTTTTTCGAAGCCACAGACGAGGAAATCCTGGCCGTATACCGCCTGATCAAGGAGGTGCGCGCTTTTTTGGACGACCAGTACAGGCCCGACGGGTACAACATCGGGGTCAATAACGGCGCCTGCGCCGGGCAGACCATCTGGCACATGCACGTGCACGTCATCCCCCGCTTTATCGGCGATGTGGATCATCCGCGCGGCGGCGTGCGCCGCGTCAAGCCCAACCTGGCCGTGTCGCCCGCCGAGCGCCCTTGAAGCAAAAAGCACCCCCGTTAATGAAGGGGGCGCAGCCAGGCGAAGTTTTAAGGTGCCTTAGAACGTCGGCACCACCGCGCCGGCGTACTTCTCGTTATTCTTCACCTCGGGCGACTGCATGACCTGGGTCAGTTTCTGGATTCCCGGCCGGTTCTCGTCCCCTTTGCGCACGGCAATAACGTTCCCGTATACGTCCGCGGCCTCGGATGCGGCGTCTTCCGCCATCAGGGCGTCGGCGGCCTTCAAAGCAGATCTCGGTGATGACCCGCAAAAGCCTCTCCAGAACTCGCCGCCTGCCAACGGCGCGGTGTTAAGACACGGTGATCACTTTCTGCGCTTCCGTCAGGTACGTGTTGATTTCGTACATGTTGGACACCCGCCCGACCGCCAGCTTTTCCCGGAGCTTGTAGTAATCAAGGCAGGTGCCGCAAGACAGGACCTCGGTCCCCGCCGTCGCAAGCTGGCGCAGCATATTGATGACGGGCGAGCCCTCGGTGCTCAGGAAAACGCCCGTATTGAGGAAAATGACCGCTGCCGGGGCCGGCTCGCGGTTAGCAAGAGTGCTAAAAAGACTTTTCATCAGGGTTTCGCCCAGGTCGGGCGACCCCTGGCCGATAACGTTGCTGGTGATGAAGTAAACCGGTCGCGCGTCCTGTCCGGGGGCCGCGGCAGCAGCGGTACGGCTGTGCGACGCTGACACATCCGGCGTGGCTTCGTCTCGGGCAAGCGTAAGGTAGTAGTTTCCGTCGCGGGCCTCGACCTCCACGGTCCACCCGGCGTGTTCCGCGAAACGCCGCACGTTCTCCCGGGCCGCTTCGTTGTCGACGATTACCACCACCGTTCCACGTGGAACCTTTTCGAGCACCTTCTTTGTTTCCAGTACGGGTTGGGGACAGGCCAGCCCCCGACAGTCAAGCTGGTGGAACGCCAAGAACTCCTACCTCCTGCGTATTTTCCGTGTTTTAGCATTCCCACGTTAATTATTCGCAGCTGCGTATGAAAATCCTTTATTTCTAATATCACTAAATGTTATAAGGTCTGCCCGGCGTCGACCATCCTGACCTTACGTCAGCACCGCCAGCGTTTTCCTGGCCCTGGCCACAAGCATAGCGTGCACCAGATCGATGACCTCGATCACCCGCGGGTCCGTTATCCAGTACATAACCCGCAAGCCATCCTTCCGGCAAGCAACAAGCCCCGCCTTCTTAAGGATGCCCAGGTGCTGTGATACGTTCGATTGCTCCAGGCCGAGTTCGGCCATCAATTCGCACACGCACCTCTCGCCCCCGCGCAGGAGGTCGATAATCTTCACCCTGGTTGGGTGGCCTAAACTTTTCAGAACGTCGGCCTGCCAGGTCGTGATATCCGTCACCGGTCCACCCCCTCAAGCAGCAAGTAATATTGTCATATTATAATATAACTCGGCCACATTATGCACAACCCCTCGCGGCAGCTGCCGCCAGCCGCGCGCTTCTCCGGGAAGGCCGGGCACATCCAGGCCGCTAAATTAACAGGCCGCTAACTAATTATAAGAGGCAGGTATCTGTCCCTGCCTCATGGGCATCCAAAACATTTTATTATGGCCGTGCACCTGCCGTTGAACAATGGCTTCCGGGCGTTACCTGCCGCAGGTGGCTCGGGCCAGGCGCCCTCGCGGCACCCGAAGGGTTTCCCTTAGTGCTGCTTCCGCCAGGACCTGACACGGTTCGGGAATCTTCGTCGCGCGAGACCCGACCTTCTTCGCTCCTTACGGCGGCCGGACCCCACAAGCCAAGCCCGCAGGCAGGAATTCGACCCCGCTATAGCGGATTGCGGGTTACAGGGCACCGCTACCTCCCCATCTAGCACGGCCAAATCTATTATACGCCCAACGCGCACCGACCGCAAGGCTGAACCCTGGCTGCCGGCGCGCTTTGGGGTATACAAGAACCGCACCAGATCCGTAAGCACGGGCACCTCACCGTCGACAAGGACCGAGGACGCCGCTGCAATAATCACGCTTTGACTTACCGGTGCAGGTCTCAATAATAAAAAGGGGGTTGCCGAACCAACCGGAACCCATTCCAATTTCACATGGTGGTGTATGGCGGAGAGAGTGGGATTCGAACCCACGAGGCAGGCTTTTACCCGCCTACTCGATTTCGAGTCGAGCGCCTTCGTCCACTCGGCCATCTCTCCGCGCTCGTCCAGGAGCCCGCTCCAAAACCCCGCCGGGCACCATTCAAGCCTGGAAATCTAGATCTCCCCGGCACGCAGGGCGCGGAAGAAATCCTGCAACAGGGCGCGCGCTTCCTCGGCGAGAACGCCCCTTATCACCTCAACCTGGTGGTTGAAGCGCGGTTCGCGCAGGAGTTCAACCACCGACCCGGCGGCCCCGGCCCTGGGATCGTCCACGCCGTATACCACCCGGCCAACCCGGAACTGGACCAGCGCGCCCGCACACATCGGACACGGCTCCATGGTCACGTAGAGGGTGGCCTGGTTTAGCCGCCAGTCGCCAAGCCGTTGTGCGGCCTCGCGCAGGGCCAGCATCTCGGCGTGCGCCGAGGCGTCGTTCAGCGCCTCCCGGCGGTTATGCGCCCGGGCGATGATTTCCCCGTTTACCACCACTACGGCCCCTACCGGGACCTCGCCCTCCGCATACGCCAGCCGCGCCTCCGCGAGCGCCTCGCGCATAAACCGCTCGTGTTCCTGCACACCTCTGGCCCCTGAGTTCTAAAATGGTGCGCCCGGAGGGACTCGAACCCCCGGCACGCGGTTTAGGAAACCGCTGCTCTATCCTCCTGAGCTACGGGCGC